>Ga0233434_1000211_pt1:5000-74174 | contig 74174 bp, 57 predicted proteins | sample SI_122_August201_4_FD_182738 | JGI IMG/M metagenome (GOLD analysis project Ga0233434, IMG submission 182738) | Seawater microbial communities from Saanich Inlet, British Columbia, Canada - SI_122_August2016_120_MG | ecosystem: Environmental > Aquatic > Marine > Inlet | place: Canada...
TCTCCGTCGATCACCTGGGCGAGGAACGCGACGGCTCGGGGATCTTTCACACCGACACTTCCAAGATACCTCGCTGCGGCGGATCGCACCGCTGGTTCTGTGTCTGATAACACAACCTGGCCAAGTACTGGAACCCCCCGTCGATTGCCGATTTTGCGGAGCATGAGGGCCGCATGGAGTCGCACGCCTGCGTTCTTGTCGCCGAACGCCTTTTGAATGATGGGGATTGCAGTGATCGTTCCCGCGTCCTTCAGCGCCTCAACTGCCCGCTTACGGATCTCTGGAGCCTTGTCTTTGAGCGCCTCTGATAGCACCGTCAGGGCGAGTTGACCGCCTACGAACCCCAGCGCCTCGATAACGGCGATCCGAACCTCCAGTCGAGAATCGGTCAATCCTCGACGCAGGATCATCACAGCTCGTCTTCCGCCGACTCGCCCTAGGCCCTGGGCTGCCTTCACCCGGATTTCGGGGGACTTGTCATCGAGCATCGTCTGCAGGGCGAAGATTCCGGCCCCTACCTGTGCAGACGCGCCTGTATGGGCCATCAGGACCAGTAAGAGGACGCATGTTCTGAAACGAGAGGTCATACGGTTCTCGAGAAGGAAGCGAAGATCCACCATATCTATAGATATCGGTTCGATCTGCCCTTTCACCAGTTGGATGGTGGCAAGGTCTCGGACAAGGAGGTCAGGTTCAGCAGACGATACGACGGACCTGGGCGAGTGATGCAGCCATGGGAGGATAAGGGCAGGAAATACGCGTCGATACGGTCATACACAGGCATGTCTGCACCGCAATTGGAGGCTTCGAGGCGCCAAACCGAACTCAGACCGGCTGCCTGACGACGAAGGTCTTCATCCACATCAGCATATGACAGAGCATGCTCCGGGAGCAGCAGCCATCGTGCTCCGCGCTCGATGAGACTATCCAGGTGCTGGGGAACGACGGATCTCAGGGCCTGCGGGTTCTCAGATCTCACTTCCAGCAAATCATATCTCGGCCTGTCAGTCTCGGAGGCAGCGAGAGCGATCTGTAGACGGCGCCCCGCCAGTCCTGCACGCCGCACATCGATCAGCCGGCCGGACAACCAGCTACGAGTGGGCAGCAAGGCAGGGCGGACGTAGTCGGTTCCTGCCATGGCGATGGTCTCTCCCTCTGGTACGTGGGATTCGATCCACTGACCTGCAAGTACGCGGCTGTCGACGGTCGAAAGCAGGGATACATGTTGGACCGATCGACTAAGTGGAATGGAACCGAGCAGGAGAGCCAGAACGATGCCTGTTGCCTGGGTTTCTCGCGTTACATGGGCAAGCCACACCGCAGCTGCGGCACACAGGAGTGGGATCAGAGGCAGGGCGTAGCGGACAAAAAGTGTGTTGCCAGCTCCGGATACGATGAAGTATGTCACGACGGCGAGGAGCAAGGGTGTCATACGGCGGTCTCGCTGCCCTGCGATCCAAGCCAGGCCGCCGAGCGATGCCAGCAACAAAGGGAGTCCCAGGCCGTAGCGGAGGGACACGGAGAGATGATACCACCAGCCGTTACCCAGAACCTCGCCGTGTCCACGCCCAAAGTGGCGGGCCTCAAAGGCAAGGTGCTGTGCAAAGGTAGCCGCGTCGAGCAGCACATATGGTGACGCCATGAAGAAGGTGGCTGCTGCGACAACAAGCAGGACTGCAACTTCGCGTGAACCAGCCCTTGCTGAATCCGGGTGACGGGAGAACCCTGCATACACCAGGGCAGGAAGAAAGAGAGCCAGATTGTATTTTGACGCCATCGCCAGGCCCAGGGCGGCTGCCTCGGACCATGCAGGTCGTGGTCGGGTGCCGGCCGTATGTGCTGAACGAATCAACAGCGCCATTGCCAGACAGCCCCAAAAAGTCGCGGGGATATCCACCGTCAGAAAATGCGAGTCTCGCACATGGAGAAACGCGACGGCCAGCAACCATGCTGCTATGACAGCGGCTCGGTGACCGGCAAGGCGATAGGCGAGCAAGGCGCACGCGGGGATTGTCGCGGTGCCAAACAATGCACTGAGTGAGCGTCCGACGAGATACAATTCAGACGGATCGTAGATAAAACGCGCCACAAACTGTGACGAACCATCGACCCATCCGACGGCCAGAAGAAAGAGGAAATACAACCCGCATGCCAAGGCATTGAGGTAGATGTGCAAGGTGGGATAGTTGAAAAAGTGTGGGTTCAGATCACCCGACGCGACGGACAGGGCACGATGAAGCAGGACACCTTCGTCAGGTCGCACTTGCGGATGCGGCAAACCAAAGTCGAGGCCATAGACGCGTAGTGCAGCTCCGATGCAGACCGCGCCCGCTATGAACCACCGGCTCCGTATCTCAGCCTCAGTGGTGACCTGCCACCTCAAGCTGTATCCGCAGATTCTGTAGTGCCGTTTCAGCAGTCACGAGAGGTTCCTGCTCGTCTCCGGCGACAACCCGGGTGAATTGCTGAATCAGTAAGTGCATGGGGTCAGGACCGACACGTTCCCCGCCGGCGCCTGCCAACACAGCGCGATAGTAGCCATCCTCGCCCGGCTTCCCGGAAAGATTCACACACTGGTGATCGAAGCCAAAGAAACGCCGGAGCGGGGGCCGGGGAAGATCGCGGACGACTATCTCGCAGACGCAGCGATCCCCTTCGGCAATGATGTCAAAAGCAACCTTCGCTTCGTGCTCACCGAAATCGACCTGTATCGTCGCCGGATCCAAGCGGGCACTGGGATAGCGTGCAATGACCAGGCTGATAGGATGTGGTCCCATATCAACCCAGATCTCCCGACCATTGGGTCGAGCACTGCCCGATATTTCCATGATTGCCTGAAAATGCCTCGGCGTTTCTGCACCCGGAAGCATCTGATCGTATTGTGGCAGAAGGGCAGCCAGCTGGGAGCACATGCCGAGGTGCTGGCCTGATCGTTCAGCAAGGCGCTGTAGCTGCATTGCCTGATCGATCATCTGCCCGGCCGACAGATGGTCATCCCAGACCAATGGTTTTTCGCACAAGACATGGCACCCTGCATCAAGTGCCCTCAATGCCGCAGGGTAGTGGGTAGAATTCGGCGAGCAAATGTCGACGATATCCGGCCTCTCGCGCTGAAGCATTTCGTCTACACTTGTGTAACTCTTGCCATGATAGCCGAACGTCTGCTCGAGTAGCTTCGTCGTTTCGTGACAGCGTTCCGGTGTCGTGCCGACAAAGGCCACGACCTGCGAACCGACGGAATCATGCCAGTTTGCGTGGTGACGTCCTATGCCACTGGCACCGATGACGGCAACTCTTAGTGGATCTGGCACCTGTCAGACTCCGATGGGAGAAGCCTCAGAATGCAAAAGGAGAGCTGACGTCGATCGCCCGCTCTCCCACAAGAGGTGATGCAATTCAGGCCTTGCCTGCCTTGGCATCTCTGATTTTCTGCTTCAAGCGCTCTTTGCGTCGTTTGCGACGTTGGCGCAATTCTTTTGTACGCTCACGGCCTTTGCTGGACATGGGTCCTCCTTAGGTTGGGCCCGCAATGTTAGATCCTCTCTGAGGAGGGGTCAACTAATCTCCCTCGAGGATCAGACGTAGCAGGGCCATTCGCACGTATAGCCCGTTATGGGCTTGTCGAAAATAGGCTGCGCGAGGGTCGTCATCGACTTCGTCCGCGACGATCTCATCTACTCTTGGCAGGGGATGCATGACGATCGCGTCGTCTCGCATCCGTTCCAGGGTCCCTCGATCAATGATGAAGCGACCCCTCGCTTGTTCGTAGTCACCCACCCGATCGCCGAACCGCTCTCGCTGGATTCGAGTCTGGTAGATAACATCGACCTGTGGCGCGACTTGTGCCAGATCACTCACTTCAGTCCAGCTGATCTGGTGCCTCGTCAGGTATTCCTTGATATCGTCGCGCATTCTTACCACCTCGGGCGCCACAAAGAAAATCTGCGGACTCTCATACTTGGCCAGCAGATAACAGAGGGAGCGGACGGTTCGACCGTTGGCGAGATCACCAACCATGGCGATTCGGATGCCGTCAAGGTGCCCGATCTCGCGCTCGATCGTATAGACATCCAGTAGCGCTTGTGTAGGATGCTGCCCAGGTCCATCGCCAGCACTGATGATCGGCACCGGAGAAACGGCGGCAGCCCGCTTGCTCGCACCACTCTCAAAGTGGCGCAACACAATTACGTCTGCGTAGCCGGCGATGATTCTGATCGTGTCTTCGAGAGTTTCTCCCTTTGCGGCTGAGGAGAATTCCTGGGCGCTCTCCGTGGTGATCACATCCCCTCCAAGCCTGAGCATGGCAGATTCGAAGGACAGCCGTGTTCGGGTGGAAGGCTCATAGAAGAGCGTTGCCATGACACGACGACTGAGGATGTTGGAGCCGTAGCGCTTGACTACCTGCTCCATCTCACGGGCGACAGAGAAAATCTGCGCCATGACGTCGCGATCGAACTGTTGTGCTTCTACGATGTGCTGTAAGGGCATGATGCTCACGCGCGGGGAAGCGGTGGAACACAGTGCCAGAAGAGGCTGGCATAGGATACGAGCGTTCGAAATTCGCGGCAAGCAGTAGGTCACGTGTGTTGATTCATCTCACAGTTGCGGGACCCCAGTAGAACTATATTGAGGGGCCCCACTGCCTGCGGTATATTGGCATAGTTCGCGTTCTCCGTCCCGATCTCCGGCGAGATCCATCATCGGCTAGAGGTAAGCTGCCATGTTGAAGTGGAATTGGCCCGTTGTTGCAATGTTGGCCCTGGCTACAGCCATTGCCCTCACGCCCGCCTCAGCAGGTGTAAATGAGGGATTCACGGTCGCTGTAGGCGGCCCTCAGCGCCTCGAGAATCCTGAGATCGGCCAGATTGTCCGAATTCCCGTTCATGTCAGCGGGCTCACCGAACTCAAGGGCAGTGTCATTACACTGCACTATGATCCGACCCTTGTCTCCTTCGTCTCATTTGATCCGGGGAACGCGGCGCCAGGCGCCCAGGCGATCTCTGGCCCACCGGTGGAGACAGGTGATGGTTTTGTCCAGTTGGATGCTGGGGCCAGTCTGTTTGGCGGTGGTGTCACGGCACAGACGGAAGGTGGGCTGTTGGGCGCCTTCAATGTTGAGATCATTGCTGAGGTGCCTGAGACCGGTTCGGCGATCTCAGTAGTGCGAGTGGAGGTGAACACATCTGGTTTCGAAGAGGACCGTGACGTTCTCGATTTTCCAGTTGGTCGGCGAGGCGTCAGCCTCGTGCGGACCTTTCCGAACCCGATTCTGCAGGTTCAGATTGAGCGCCGGCACAATGGAGCAATCCTGACCTGGACCACGCGCCTTCCTGGGTTAGATGACGCGGGGCGTGTCCGCCTCAGAGGGTCAGAGGATGAGTTTCGGAATTTTGAGAGTCCGCTGAACAACCGTTTTTCGTCACAGGAATTGCTCGCTATTCGCGAGTTAAACGCTGCCGGGATCGACATCCCCGCTTTGACCAATAGTCAGATCAAGGATCGCATCTCAGATGCCTTGGGCATCAATTCAGCTCTTGTACCAAACTCGCTTGTTCGAGCCGTGCGGGAATTGGATGGAATCATCAAGTCTCGCGGTCACGTTCTACCAGTCGCTGGCCTTAGTCCGCAGAGCGAATACGAATTTCAGATTGTCTCCACGAGTTTGAACGGAAAGCGCAGCAACACATTCACCGGTCATTTCTCGACACGTGCCGAACCGGATCTGCGGCCGCTCTTTGTCAGCGACTTCGATCTCCAATTGTCGCCGACGAGCGTTGCTGCCAGTTTCGGCACAACTCGTCCAGTCGTCACCTCCTATGCGCTAACTCAAGTCGGTGAGACGGATCCTGTCGCGGAAGCCACCGTGAACGAGGACGGCGTCACCCGTACTCGCCTGTTCCTTGATGAGTTGGAGGGCGGCGTGGAATACGAGATTGAGCTGACCATCTCGTACGCCGACGCCGATGAGGCGATCAGCAATGGACTGCCCGCCGAGAGTGCGTCCGTTACGTTGAATCGTCGTTTTCGCACGCCTTCTATCCGGCGGGTCCTGCGCTTTCTTCGTCCGCCATTGAAAATCGTTGGCTCCGAGTCTGCTCAGATTCTGTTCGAAACCAATGTCCCCGTCAGTGCAAGTGTCGACTACGGCCTGGTCGGGGATGACGCTGCCAAGCCCCTTCAGGACACAGAAGCAGATTGTCTATACACGTGGCAACAGGAATCTACCAGCACGCTGAAACGTCACAGCCTGTCGTTGTCCAATATTGACCCAGGCACTGACTTCCGGTACAAGATCACCATCGTCACTGCGGAGGGTGACACGCTGAGCACTGATCCGCGTGGTAACTTCCAATGGAGTCGAGATCTGCGGTTTCGCACATCCGCCTCGGCCGACACACTGCCGCCGGCGATCATTCTGGGCCCTCTTGTCAATATCCGTGACGTGCTCGCCGTCGTGCGTTTTGCCACCGATGTTCCAACCGCCGCCGCCGTGTACATCGGCACGGACGGTGGCACGTATGAGACCGAAGACGAGTACGAATTTGCCGACCTGACCAGCGAAGGTGAGCGGCGATTCTCGAATCGCCACTCGATCATTGTCGCCGGACTTGTCGCCGGTGAGAATTACCGCTATCGCTTGGAAGTGGAGGCGACCAACGGGAAAGTGACCATCTTGGAACCCTCACTGGGTTCCGGTAAGGTAGCAGGCGCGTTGCAGCCTCCTGGGGGAGCGGGATCTTTCACAACGAGTAACACGCCGGATACACAGTTCCCTGTCATTCTGTCAGGCCCGACAGTGACCTCGAAGACCAATGAGCTGGCCATTGTCGAATGGACGACGGATGAACCGGCTGATTCGGAGGTAACCTTCGGCGCCGAGTCTCTCGATGATGAGGAAACATCGGGCGTCACCGAGACAAGTCATAAGATGACTCTGTCGAGCCTGACAGCTGGTACATCCTACAGTTACGTGGTTGGCTCCACAGACGCCTCCGGCAATGGCGCAACAGAATCTGCCACCGCCGTGTTTACGACGGATCCTGAGGTAGACCTCACAGCTCCGCAAGTGACCGTTGCGCCTGCCATCATTTACAAGAATGACGAAACGGCGACGATCCAATGGACGACGGATGAGGATGCGACGGGTGAGGTAGACTTCGGCACAGATGAGTCTCTCGGTTTTCTTCGCACCTTGCCGACGACAGACAAGGTCCACGAAATCACACTGACAAATCTGACGGCCGAGACGACATACTTTTTCCAGGCTTCATCCTCAGATTTGAGCAACAATGGCCCCACCACGACCGACGTCATCACGTTCACGACAGATGCTGTCGCGGATGTCACCCTGCCTGAGATCAGTGATGTTGCTGTACAAGCAGCCGATTCGACGGTGATCCTCACATGGTCTACGGATGAACTGGCTGATAGCTTCGTAGACTTTGGTACGATCTCGGGGATCCTCGATGTGACCGTCGGCGATGAAGAGGATGTCCTCGAACATGAGATCACCCTGACCAATCTGTCGCCCGGAGTAGAATATTTCTACACGGTTGGTTCGATCGATCGGTCTGGAAACGGTCCGACAGAGTCCAGTCAGTTGTCCTTTGCGACGCTCAGTGCTGCAGATACCGAAGCGCCGGTCACGCCAGCGGATGCCTTTGGCACCGCTGGAAGCGAGCAGGTGGTCTTGTCATGGACCGCCAACACTGAACTCGATCTGGCCGGTTACAATGTGTATCGCCGAATTGCGGGCGAAGAAACATTTGCGGCGATTGCCTCACGCCTTGAGGAGACAGCATACACCGACCAGGGCCTGGCAAACGACACCGAGTATGAATACCAGATCAGCGCCATTGACCGCGAGACCCCACCCAATGAATCTGTCGTCAGCACAACGATTGCCGTCACACCAACAACTGCGGCGGCACCAACCGTACCGAGCAGCCTGAGTGCCTCCACGGGTCTGGAGCCGGTCTTTAGCTTCACCAATGCCATACCCTTCACCACGAGTAATTCCCTCTCCTACACGATCCAGGTCTCGACGCAGACCGACTTTTCCGACGTGACCGTCTCGGAATCTGATATTTCGGAAGGATCCGCCTCAACGTCTTGGACAAGTACTCGTGAACTGACAGAAGGCGTCGTCTACTATTGGCGAGTACGGGCAGTCGAAGGTGACCTGAGTGGCCCCTTTTCTGAAACCCAGACCTTCACCGCCGAGGCTCTTCCTGAGTTGAAAGGGGACTTTTCCGGTGATGGGGCCGTTGATTTCGACGACTTCTTCTCCTTCGTAGCCGCCTTCGGCAAACCCTACGTAGACAATCCAGAATTTGATCTGGACGGATCTGCATCAGGGGTCATCGATTTCAATGATTTCTTTGCCTTCGTTGCCGTCTTTGGCACCAGAAGTGCCGGCAAGACCTGGGCTTTCGCACATCGTCTCGATGACTCGGCCCGATTGTGGTTGGATGCTGAGGCGTCGATCATGGGAGTCGACCACCAGGGTAAAGGCAATGCAGATGGAATTGATGACGCCGTGCGGGTCAGGATCTGGGCCGACGATGTCAGCCAATTGTCTGCCTTTGGCCTCGTGATGGCCTATGATCCGCATCTGGTTGAATTTGTTGATGCAGCAGAGGGTCCTGGTCACTTGCTCGAGAGTCAGGGCGGAGAAACGGGGCTCTTCAGCGTACTGCATCAACGCCCTGGTATCCTGCTGATTGGCAATGGACTGTCCAACGGCGAGCCTGTTGGAGGCAATGGATTGTTGGCTGAGGTTTCCTTCCGCCTCCTTGACCGCGAGCGCGCAAATGACGCGGGTTTCGCTCTGCGTGAAGCATTTATTGCCAGAGATGTTGGTGATGTGCGGCGGGTGATGTCACTGACAGGAGCCAGTGTGGAACCTATGCACTTCGCCCTGTCTCAGGCCTATCCGAATCCGTTCAATCCGTCAACTCAGATCGAATTTGCCATCGCCCAGGATACGCCAACCAGCTTGACGGTTTATGACGTGCTTGGTCAGCGGGTGCGAACGCTCGTGCGGGCGGTTGACGGATTGGGAGCAGGCTTCTACTCAGTTACATGGGATGGCACCGATCATCAAGGCAGACCCGTTGGCAATGGGCTCTACTTCTACCGCCTGGCGACGCCAGCCTTCCAGCGGACTGGAAAAATGATGATGATCAAGTAAGTAGAGATAGGAAGACTCAGAATAGGCTGAGTCTTCCCGGGAACTGAAAAGGGGGCGACGGATCTGCATCCGCCGCCCCCTTCTTATTTGTGTGTCTCCAATGAATCGGTAGCTATCTGATCACGCCTTGGAGTCTCCTGTCTCTGCTAGCGTGCCACGGCCAAGATCTCAGCCTCAGCGGCGAGCTCGTCGCCGACGTAGGCTTTTGCGTCCATCTTGCAGGTTCCCGCCCGAGCTCGCAATACTGTCAATTCCAACCGCAGTTGATCACCTGGCACAACCTGTCGTCGGAAGCGCGCCTTATCTATGCCGGCAAAGAAGGGAATCTGGCCCTCCTTGCCTTCCTGCAGCATCAACACGGCGCCTGTTTGAGCCAGGGCTTCGATGATGAGAACGCCGGGCATGACAGGATACTCTGGAAAGTGACCTTGAAAGAAGGGCTCCGTATTGGTCACCGACTTTAGGCCAACTACGCGCTCGCCCGGAATCAACTCGACGATACGATCCACCAGGAGCAGTGGGTAGCGATGCGGAATGATCTTCTTAATGGCAACGATATCCAAGCAGACATCATCACCATCATGCGTCTCCTCGGGGATGGTCTCGCTCACTGCCCCGCCTCTTGTGCCTCACGAGCTTCTTCGAGCTTTTCCAGCAGACTCTCAGTGAGGTTGTAACGCTCAGGGTCGGCGTAGACAATGGCGCCATTGCTGGCAACGTCGAAGATGAAGTCGTAGCTCTCCGCTTCGGCAAGCTCCTCGAGCGCGGCATTCACCTTCTCAAAGATCGGTGAAGAGAGCTCGATATTCTTGCGGATGAGTTCGCCATTGGGGCCCAATTTGTCCTGCGTAAATTCCTGCAGTTGTTGAACTGCCGCCTCGAACTCAACCTGCATCTGTGCCTTCTTTGCTTCGCTCAGAAGGAGTTCCTGCTTCTGAAAATCTTCCTGCAACTTGACTAACTTGCTCTGTCGATCAAGAGCTTCTTGCTCATATTGTTGCCGGAGTCGTTCGATTTCACGCTGAATCTGCTGAAACTCGGGCATTCGCTCACGCAGAATTTCCGAATCGATATAGCCAATCTTTACGTCCGCTTGGAGGGCAGCGGGCAGGAAGGCGCTGAGTGAGAGTGCCATAATGAGAGATGGAATACCGAGTCGCTTCATGAGATTTCTGGTCTACCGAAAAAGGTGATGGTGACTGTCGGCCCGCAGATGATCGACCTCTGTTTCGATCAGAAGAATCGGGGGCCGAACTGAAAGTGGGTGGTGATGCCGGGTCTCTGTCCATCGACCTGTCGGCGATCAAAACCGTAGGCGAAGTCGAAACCGATCATACCTAACATCGGTGTCAGGACACGGAAGCCGACACCGATGGATTTGCGCAGATCGGTGGGATCAAAATCTCCGACGCCGGCCCAGGCATTCCCGGCATCGAAAAACGCAAGACCGATCACCTGCCGCTCCGTGATGGGAAAACGGTACTCAAGATTGATCGTCATCATCGATCGACCACCGATATTGGTGCCGAATACGTCCTCAGTGAGATTACCGGTCGGAACACCGTTCGAGTCTGTTACTGCAGAGAAACGAGGGCCCAGAGAAGCATCCGGATATCCACGAACCTGACCATCCCACCAGTCAACTCCTCCTGGCGTGAACTTATCCCAGAATGAGATATTCTCATCGTCAAACTTCGAGAAGCCATCGATGAGGGCGAATTTGGTCTCTAGAGCGAGGACAAATTTCCACCAGGAGGGGCGGTAATAATTCGCAACCACTTCGTGGCGATGAAAGTCCGTATCACCCGCGATGAAGGATGATGCGAGCTCAGGCGAGTAGCTGAGGACGCTGCCGCTTGTTGGAAAGTCCGGCAGGTCCCGTGTGTCGCGTCGTGCAGTGAGCTCGAAGCTTGAGGTCGTGCGTGGTGAGAAGCTTGGATCGGTTTGGTCGTAACCCGAGGCAAAATCGGCATAGCGTTCGTCACGTAGCTCGTAACCGAGGGAGATGGTCGTGTAGGAGGGCTTCTTCAAGCGACGCCCAACACGAAGACTCACCGAGTTGCGTTTGAAGTCAAAGCTGTTCAGATACTGCTGGTTGAGCGTGTAGACACGGAAGGACAGGCTTGTCGGTGTGTCGAGCAGCCACGGCTCCGTGAAGCCAAAGAGGAACTGCTCCCTTCTGGTTCCAAATTCCCAGCTGAAATCCAGATTTTGCCCGAGGCCACGGAAATTGGGAATCTGCAATCCCAGTTGCCCAACAAGCTTGTCTCGGTCTGAATAACCAGCACCCATTGAGGCTGCCCCAGTCCGTTGCTCTTCGACGACAAAGTTCAGGTCGATGAACTTTTCGTCGCCGAAGGGACTGGTCTGCTCGTTCACTTGCACATCCTTGAAGTAACCAAGCATGAACAAGCGACGCTGAGATTCCTCTAGTTGGCTCTGCTTGAAAACATCACCAGGCATGAGCGCAATCTCACGCCGTAGCACCTTCTCGCGCGTTTTTACATTCCCGGCGAAGTCAATGCGGCGGATTCGCCACGGCTCACCCTCAAAAATCTGGAAGGCGACGTCGATACTATCCCCATGGATGATTTCATGGGGAATGATCTCCGTATCCAGGTAACCGCGCTCGTAGTAGGCTTGTTTTGCCAGATAAGCCAACTCCGGTGCAGAGTATTGGAACACCTCGCCGTGTCCGATCCCAAGAGCGGCTGCGAGTTGTACCTCATCAAACAGTTCATTGCCATCCCAGGTGAATTCGCCGACGAAGTATTGGTCGCCCTCGTCGACTTCGAGGTCGATGAATAGTCGCTGCCGGGTGTCGTCGTAGTAGATGCTGTCGCGGACAATGGCCGCTTGCTGATAACCCAGAGAGCGGTAATAGGCAAGCATTCGCTGCTTGTCCTCAGCAAAAACGTCTGCCTTGAATTCTCCTCCGCGCCACCACCGCTTCGGTTTGGTCTCCATCTGCTTTTGCAGCTTGCCGGCGCTTACCTGCTCATTGCCGGTGATGGTGAGGGCGGCAATCTTTACCTTCTCGCCCTCGGTGATGTCATACTGCAGATACACTTCCCCTTCTGCCTCACCGTCGAAGAGGGTGCCTTCCACCAAGGCACTTAAGTAGCCTTTGTCCTCGTAGAGTTTGAGAATTCGCTGGCGCCCTCTGGCAACGTCCTTCGGCGCCACGACCTGACCGGCGATCAGGCCTACGGCCTCCTTCATTTCACGCTCTTTGATTTCCTTGTGGCCTTTGAAGCGCACACCCTTGAGCGTGGGATACTCCTTGACGACGATGATCAGTTTGAGACCGGACCCTGACTCAGTCTGCTCCGCCCACAACTGGATATCCTCGAAGACATTGAGGCCCTGGAGTGCACGCAGGGCCTCCTGAACATTTTCCTGACTGAGTTCGATACCCGGCTCAACGCCGGCAGTTGTGCGGATGAGAGACTCTGCGACACGGCGCAGGTCACCCTGTATCTCGATTTCCTCCACGCGAGGTTGCGCCATGGCAACCGTGGAGCACAGGCTGACCAGGGATGCCACCAGTACGAGGCGGCGTGTCAGAGACTGGAGAAGCATGGAAAGAGTCCTCCTAAGGGACGTATCGTCGCGGCACCCCGGTCACATCGCCGGCGACGACGAATCACAAATTCGATGAATGTGTAAAACATCCGAAAGCCGCCCCGACCCATGACACGTTGATCGCGCAGGGACGGAGCGGCTTCGGAAAAGATAGTACTCCCTGAAGCAGCTGAAGTATCAGCCAGCCGTTTCCGGCTTCTTCTCCTCTTCGAGATCAACGCTGTCACGCTCTTCGTCGAAGACAAGTGCTTCACCCTTTTTGGTCACGCGAATGCGGCTGCCATCTGTAAAGTTGCCCTGCAAAATCTCTTCGGCCAGGGGATCCTCGAGAAGCTTCTGTACCGTGCGCTTGAGATATCTGGCGCCATAGGTCTGATCAAAGCCCTTTTCCGCAAGCATACTCTTTGCGCCCGGCGTGATCCGCAGGGCAATATCGCGGTCAACAAGACGCTTCTTGAACTCGTCGAGGACGATCTCGATGATCTCAGTGATGTTCTCACGAGTCAGCGACTTAAAGACGACCGTGTCATCGATCCGGTTGATAAACTCCGGATTGAAGGTCTTCTTCATCGCATCATTGATCTTGCCTTCTATCTGCGCCTGATAAGCATCTTCGTCCGAGTTTTGAAAACCAAGGACGCCGCCCGAACCCACCTCTCGTGATCCGACATTCGACGTCATGATAAGCACGGTGTTGCGGAAATCGACCTTTCGACCGGTGCTATCTGTCAATCGTCCTTCGTCGAGAATCTGCAGCAAAATGTTGAAGACATCCGGGTGTGCCTTTTCCATTTCGTCGAGAAGAATCACGGAATACGGACGTCGCCGCACTCTTTCCGTCAGTTGGCCACCCTCGTCAAAACCGACGTATCCAGGAGGGGCACCGATCAATCTGGAAACGGCGAACTTCTCCATGTATTCCGACATATCAACAGTGATAAGTGCTTCTTCATCACCGAAGAGGAATTCTGCGAGCTTTGCGGCTAGATACGTTTTGCCGACGCCTGTCGCGCCGAGGAAGAAGAATGAACCGATCGGCTGTTTTGGATCTTGCAGTCCGGCACGGCTACGGCGAATCGCCTTGGAGACCGTCTCTACCGCAACCTCTTGACCCACCACGGCCCTGCGTAGTTCCCCTTCCATCGCCAGTAGTCGTTCGCCCTCGCTGGCTGCCAATCTCTGCATGGGCACGCCGGTCACAGACGAAATGACCTCGGCAATGTCGTCTTCAGTTACTTCGACGACTTCTGAACGCACCTCCTCTTCCCAGGCACGCCGCTTCGCCTGCAGCGATTCCCGCAGGGTGTGGGCTTCATCCCGCAGAGAGGCTGCTTCTTCAAATTCCTGTTTCTCTGAGCACTCGAGCTTCTTGCGATCGATGTCCTGAATCTGCGACTCGAGCTCGCCGATTTCTTCGGGAGGACTCAAACGCGCCAGATGGACCCGCGAACCGGTCTCATCGATGATATCAATTGCTTTGTCTGGCAGATATCTCTCTGAGATGTAACGATCGGCCTGCTTCACGGCAAAAGAAATGACATCATCGGCGAAAGTCACGTGATGATGGGCCTCATAACTGCTGCGCAGTCCCTTGACGATTTCGATCGTGTCCTCGACGGAGGGCGGCTCGACCATAATCGACTGAAAGCGGCGCTCCAGAGCACCATCCTTCTCAATGTATTTTCGATACTCATCGATTGTGGTTGCACCGATACACTGCAGCTCGGCACGCGAAAGAGCCGGCTTGAACATGTTCGAGGCGTCAAGTGTTCCCTCGGCGCTTCCTGCACCAACAATTGTATGCAGCTCGTCAATGAAGATGACGACATCCGAGTTCTGCTGAAGTTCGTTGAGGACAGCCTTGATTCGCTCCTCGAATTGGCCCCGATACTTGGTGCCTGCCACGACCCCGCCCATATCAAGGGTGACGAGTCGCTTGTCGAGCAGAATCTGTGGCACACGCTTCTCAACGATACGCTGTGCAAGGCCTTCGACGATCGCTGTTTTGCCGACGCCGGGATCACCGATGAGAATGGGGTTATTCTTCTTGCGACGAGAGAGAATCTGGGTGACACGCTCGATTTCCTTGCTGCGACCGATGACGGGGTCCAACTTGCCTTCGCGGGCCAGCTGGGTCATGTCGCGGCCAAAGTGATCGAGGAAAGGTGTCTTGCTCTTCTTCCCTTTCTCCTTCTGGCCCGTCGTCTTGCCCTCGAGGACAGCAACGGTCTCTTCCATCGCCGTCTTGTAGTCAACGCCGAAAGCAGCCAAGATCTGGGCAGCGACGCCCTCTTTATCTTTTAGCAGGGCCAGAAGAAGGTGTTCGACGTCGACAAACTGCGTCTTCATCTCCTTCGCTTCGTTGGCAGCCACCTCGAGAATCTGCTTTGCCCGTGGTGTAAATGGCACCTCGCCGATCGTCATCGTGCCCCCAGAGGTGGCGACGTAGTCCTCGACGGACTGCTTTACGGTCTCGAGGTTGAGGCCGAGGTTGGTCAGGACCGTAACGGCCTTTCCCTTCCCCTCCTTTATGATGCCCAGCAAAAGATGCTCGGTGCCAATGTAATTGTGCCCGAGACGCGCGGACTCTTCACGCGCATACTGCATCACCCGCTTCACACCATCAGTGAACATGTTGTTCATGGACAACCATCTCCGGAGTTGTCGAACGGCCGGTGGCCTGGTTCGAACGACGAATATCTGCTAGCAATGCGCCGAACGTGATCGATTTTGGAAGGGCAGACGGCCGTTTGCGTCTGTTGAGTCAAGCTACTGACCGACTCAGTTAGTGTCAAGCCACTTACCGCCCTCGTGAATGTTACGTAACTCATTGTCCGTCTGCTACTTCCGTCAGTTTTTGACGCACCAGTTGGGCTCGCCTCAGATCTCGCTCATCAGGGTCAAGAGCGCCGCCTGCTTCTGCCTGCATATGTGCTGGCTGTGTGGCAATCATCAAATGGTTGATGAAGACGGCCGGTACCTTCAGCAGGCCAATCGTCAGTCCAAGCCGAACTGCCGACAGCAGGTTCATAAATTCTTGACTGGACAGCACTCGAGCATGGGACAGCAAACCATAGGCCCGCCAGACCTTGTCTTCGACCTGAGACCTAGCTTCTCGCAACAGGCTCTGTTGCGCATCCTTCTCGTATTCAACGAGCTGCGTCGTGATGCGCAAGAGTCCCTCGACGATTTTTTCTTCGGAAGAGCCAAGTGTTGCCTGGTTGGACACCTGGAAAAGGTTGCCGGACGCGTTGCTCCCTTCCCCATAAACCCCGCGAACCGTGAAGGACAGCTGATTCAGTCCTTGTAGGACGCGTTCCATATCCTCTGTCAGTACCAGGGCAGGTAAATGGACCAGAATCGAGGCGCGGAGACCAGTGCCTGTGTTGGTCGGGCAGGCCGTTAGAAAGCCCAGATCCTCATCATGGGCGCAGTCGATCGCGCCTGTGATTTCTTCGTCCAGTGCAGCGATCGCCGCCCAGGTCTGCTGTGCCTGTGTGCCAGGATAGATCGCCTGAAGGCGCAGGTGATCCTCCTCGTTGATCATAACACTCAGCGACTCATCCTGATTAAACAGGATGCCTCTTTCCCCTTTGTCATCTGCCAAGGAAGGACTGATAAGATGGCGTTCCACCAGCACCCGCCGCTCATTCGCGTCAAGGGCATTCATGCTGAAATAGCTTGCCGTCGTCATCCGTCGACTGTCCTTTGCGGCGGCCAGGACCTCATCGATGACCTTCTGCTGATCGCTCTCAGTGATTCGCGGAGCAAAGGGGTGTTTGGCAAGATTTCGCGCCAGACGAGCTCGACAACTGATCACAATTCCGTCGGCGTCGTCTTCACCACTCATCCAGCTTGGTGCTGTGCTCGTTAGGTCTTCGAGACTCATAATGTATTCCCATGCCCTCTAGACATCTGACGCCTCTTCCGGCTGCATACGGGCGATCTCATCACGCAGTTTCGCTGCTCGCTCATATTCCTCATCCTCCACAGCCTGGACAAGATCGGCCCTCAGCGTCTCAACAGCACTTACCTCCGTGTCCACCTCATCCTCGGTGGCAGTTGCTGCCTGTCCGGGGACACGACCCACGTGCTGATCTGCACCATGGATTCTCTTAAGTAGACGCTTCAGGGGTTTCGCAAAGGCCTTGTAGCAGGTCGAGCAGCCCAGTCGGCCAACCTTGCGAAATTCATCATACGTCATCCCACACTCGGGGCAGGCCGTTGCCTTTGCCTCGGATTTGGAGAGATGACCTACTACGACGTTGACCTTCTTCTTCTTCACTGGGGTTGGCTTTACAGCTGGCTCTGCCTTTTCGACCTCGTCGGCGGCCTGCTGTTGGCTGATGGCCGCAGCGCAGGCGGGGCACAGATTGGACGTCTTCTTCTCATCACCTGCGACGGTTGTGAATTCGATCGTCGCCTCACGTTCCTTACAAGACTCACATTGCATGATCGCGTTTCTTTTTGAATCAACCTGTCTGTTCTGTCTGAAAATCGGGTCCTGCATCGAACTGTAATACGCCGGCGTCGATATGGCCGTGGCGATCCATACCCGACGCCAAGTCTCGATCGTGAGTCATCACGAGGAAACTCTGTTTCTCGATGGCGGCGAGTTGATAGATGACACGATGGAGGCGTTCGCTGGTTTCAGGGTCCAGATTGCCGGAAGGTTCGTCTGCCAATACGACCTTCGGTCGCATCATCAGCGCTCTGGCCACTGCCACTCGCTGACATTCGCCACCGCTTAGTTCTCCCGGTCGATGATGGATTCGCTCGCTCAAACCGACTTGTTCCAGCAACTGCTCGCCGCGCTCCTTCGCCTGCCCTGGTAACATCGAGGCGATCAGGCCGGGCATCTGGACATTCTCAAGTGCCGTGAACTCTGGCAGTAGATTGTGGTGCTGAAAGACGAAGCCAATGTGTTGATTGCGAAAGGCGGCCAATGATTCTTCGTCGAGGCGACCCACATCGACCCCATCGATGGTCAGGCTTCCAGCTGTCGCCTCGTCGAGGGTCCCGAGGATGTGCAGCAATGTGCTCTTGCCGACGCCCGAGGCGCCCGTGATCGCCACAGTTTCGCCTCTGCCGACACGCAGATCCACGCTGCGTAAGATTTCTAACTCTCGCGTTCCGGTCTTGAACGTCTTGCGAATGCCACTCGCAGCCAAAACCGCTCCATCATGTGCCTGCATAGATTTCGCTTTCCTATTCACATGATGTAACGAATCGCATCCACTGGCTGCAGCGAGGCCGCTTTGCGAGCGGGCAGGATCGCTGCGAGAAAGCAGATGAGCACACTGATAGATGACACGAGTAGGAAATCGGTAACCTGCATGTCAACGGGAAGCGAACTGATAATGTAAATATCACTCGGGATGGAGATGATTTGGAAGCGATCCTGGAGTGTGCAGATGATGAGACCAACAATACAACCAAGGGATGTACCAAACACACCAATAAACAGGCCCTGAAGGACAAAGATCCTTGAGATTCCTCCTGAGCGGGCTCCCATGGCACGCAAGATTCCGATCTCCGGCGTCTTGATCAGAATCGACATGCTGAGAATCGACATGATGTTGAACGCTGCGACAACGATGATGAGGCTCAGGGCGATGAAGATGACCCACTTCTCCAACTCCATCCATTCGAATAACTCAGGAAACTGCTGCGTCCAGTCAGTCGTGTAGTATGGGTAGCCAAGATCCTCAGAAAGACGCTCACGCAGCTGTGTCGCCTCGTCCAGATTGTCGATTCGAATGTGGATTGCTGTCGCGCCTTCAGCACCGATACGCAGTAGTTGCCGCGCCTGCTCAATGGCAATGAAGGCGAAGTTGTCATCGAAATGATACATCCCGCTCTCAAAGATATCTGTCACCTCGAAAGCATCGATCTTGGGAGAGATGCCCCCCATCATGATGTCTTCAAGGGATTGATTGCCGATCGTCATCAGGAAGACCGTGTCACCAAGTCCCACACCCATCCGATTCGCCAGGTAGGCTCCCAGGACGATGCCGGGTTTCCTGCCGTCTTCCGGTGTCAGATGAAACTGCTTCTGCGAATCGTAGCGGAGATGACGTGGTAGATCCGAGACTTGAGAAAAGCTGGCCGTGTCGATACCCCAGACGAAGACACCGTCCATCTCCTCGTCGTCCGTGACGAGGATGACCTTGCCCTTGGCCACCGGTGCTGCCGCAGATATATCATAGGCAGCGAGAGAGTCGATCAGATCCGCTGGTGCATCAATCGGCTTGTCGTAGAAGCGCTGGACACTGACGTGCGCGTCCATACCAATCAGGCGACTGCGCACTTCCCCTGAAAAACCATTGGTCACGGATAGCATGATGATGAGTGCTGCCACGCCAAGGATGACACCACCCAGAGCGATGACGGTTATGACCGACAGAAATCCCGACCGCTGTTTTGATTGCAGATAACGCCGGGCGACAAACAGTTCGAAGGACATACGTCTCAGGTCTGAGCTTCACTAAGAAATGCGTTGATGAAGCTGTCCAGATCGCCGTCCATGATGGCCTGTACATTGCCCGACTCATGTCCGGTGCGATGATCTTTCACCAAGGTGTACGGCTGAAAGACATAGGAACGGATCTGTGAACCGAAGTCGATCGCCTTCTTCGTGCTCTCGACTGCTTCCATCTTTTTCAGTTCCTCTTGCTTGTAGTAGTCATAGAGGCGAGCCGTCAGAACTTTCATGGCCGTTCCCTTGTTCTTCAGCTGCGACCGCTCGTTCTGACAATTGACGACGAGCCCCGTCGGCAGATGTGTGATCCGAACGGCTGAAGAGGTCTTGTTGACGTGTTGGCCCCCAGCGCCACCAGCCTTATACGTGTCAATCTGGAGATCCTCGTCACGCAGCTCCACATCTGGGATACTGTCTACGTCGGGATAGACAAAGACGCTGGCGAAGGAAGTGTGGCGCCTTTTTTGCGCATCGAATGGCGAGATTCGGACCAGACGGTGAACTCCCGCCTCCGCCTTCAGAAATCCATAGGCGTAGGGTCCTTTTACCTCGATGGTGGCCCCCTTGATTCCAGCTTCGTCGCCAGGCTGCAAGTCCATCATTTCCGACGTAAAACCTCGGCGCTCGATCCAGCGGCCGTACATGCGCATGAGCATTTCCGCCCAATCAGCCGCTTCGGTTCCGCCTGCCCCTGAGTGGATGACGAGCAACGCGTCCTTTGGATCGTCTTCGTCGGACAGCATGGAGAAAAACTCAAGTTTCTCCAGAGTATCCAGGATGTCGACACTCTCCTTTTCGAGCTCACTCAGCGTCTCTGCATCATCCTCGTCTGCCGACAACTCGAGCAACTCAGCGAAGTCCTCAATTCGACCTTTGAGCTCCTTCCAGGGCTGGGTGACATCACGCAACTCACGCGCTCCGCGGGTTACCTCTTCGGCGCGCTGTCGGTTGTTCCAGAATTCGTTCTGAGCCATCTCCTCATCAAAACCTGCCAGCTTCTGCTGGCGCGCTTCGATGTCAAAGATACCCCCGGAGCCGCTCTATTCTGGTATGGCAGTCTGCAAGGGATTCTTCAAGCGTCGGCATGATCGTCTCCTGGTGGCACGTCGTCCTGATAACGATCGAAAAGCAATCGCTCAGCATTTCGTTGTTTGGGGATCTCGAAGAGCAATTCCTCTTCAAGGGAATCGTCGCGATCAAGGTGGAAGCTATCTCCATGCTTGATGAAGATCGGCGAACGCGACAATGGATAGTGACGAAGTCCTTCGTCATCTACGAGGCGAAAGCACTTCGGAACGATCGCGTAGCCGATTTTCATACGCGCTTCCATTTTTACTCGCACGATGACAAACTTGCTTTCTGGTGCCGCTGGGGCATGAAAAAAATTGGTATAGCTTACGCCATCGTCGGGCACGTGCCATACGAGAGGCGTCTTGATGCGTCCAAGCAAATCCGGCAGCTCATCGAGTTTCTCGACTGACCCACCTGTGAGACGAATCGCCAGATACACAGGCACAAAGACAGCGCAACCAAGCAACACCATGCGGTTGAGCGCACGCATTCGCCCACGTTGAACACGCTTGCGTTTCAGTCGATCCGTCACGAAGTCTCCAACAAGCTATCAACACCTAAGCAGTCCGATGGCCAGAATCGTTTGGCCAAATCGATCGTCCAAACAGCGAAAGTACGGTGCCCTTCGTCTCAGGGCCATGACCGTCAGTCGCGGATCACTGCCACCGTGCCCGTCGCATCAAAGACTGAAGATGTGAGACGATAGTGATAGAGGCCTGATGCAAGTTTTGCGGGCACACGCCATGCCAGTGCCTGGCCCGCTTGTGAATGCACACCGGCTGGCCAGCGTTGTGGTACGATTTCGTCCACAAGCAGACCACCCGCATCGAAGACGGCGAGACCCACTTGATCGGTGTCGGTCAATTGGAATGGGAAGTGAACCACTGGGCGATCACCGACTGCTGGATTGGGAAAAGGCCGCAGCGTGCTCACCTGGTCAGGTATCTCGGGACTCAGACCGACAGCGGCGGCAGCGTTGACCAGACCATAGCCAAAAATCGTGTCTGGCCCGACGGGTCCAAGATCGGTCACCGTCGATCGCAATCGTTCATTGATCTGTGGCGGCGTCAGGTTCGGATCGGCCTGGAGCATGAGGGCAGCGACACCAGCAATGAGAGGGGAGGCCGCGGACGTGCCGCTGAACCGAACGTATTGGTCAGCATCGAAGTTGCCTGGTGCTGCCGCACGACTGCCTTCTACGGAATACACGAATTGCCCCGGTGCCACAACATCAGGTTTGATCCGACCATCTGCTGTGGGTCCACGGGACGAGAAAGATGCAATCGCCGCGCTCTGGACATGAACGGCACCGACGGTCATCACGCCTGGCGCATCTGCTGGCGTGGTGATATAGACCCAGGATTTGTTTCCCTCATTTCCCGCGGAGGCTACTACGACCATACCACGCTCAACGGCAACCTGCGCCACCTGTGCTGAGAGTGTTGTGCGACCATCCAGATCGCCATAGGTGTAGCCGGTGCCATCGTCCCACTCCGTGTAGCCAAGGGATGAATTGAGGACCTGCGCCCCCATGCTGTCTGCCCACTCAAGGCCCGCGACCCACCGATCTTCCTCGATCGGTAGCTCTCGGGTCAGATCTTCTACCTTCGCCAGCAGATACTCAGCATCGGGTGCAACACCGACGAGTTGACCAGGGTCGTTGCCAGCCACGAGCCCAAGAACTCGCGTCCCGTGCTGACCCTGGCCAAAGGCAGGCTCATTGCCCGTAACAGGTTGACCCGACTGATCGGTGACGTCGTCATCATCGTTGATAAAATCTCGTGCCGCGATGACGTTGAGGTGCGCGAAAGCACGGTAGTCGGGCCAGTTGAATCCCGTGTCCATGATGGCGATCCTCACGCCCGCTCCGCGCAGGCCCCGGGCGTGTAACAGTGGCACAGCAAGTAAGTTCAACTGCTCAAAGGAGGGACCGTAGTCTTGATTCGGGGCGCTACGGCGGGCGGCAGGTTCAGCGCCCGATGGTACCCCACGTCGCGCGGCGCGGACGGGGATCACAGCTGTGGCAAAGGGCAGTTGACTCAGTGCGCCAGGGCCTCGGCCCTTGGGCAACTCGAGGCTGACCGCATTGAGCCAACGAGAGCACGTCCTGATCGTGCCAAATTGTGCGAGTCCCTTAACGTAGTCGGCAGTAACAGGGAGATCCTGGATCTTCTTACTCGGCGAAGCGGTCCATGGCACTGAATCTCCTGCCAAGGCCGCTTTGTCGGCGAGGAAAACCCAGTAGACCTCAGCGCTTGCCACGGTCGACGAAGAGCCGACTGCGAGGAAAGTGACGAGAAGGCTGAGGCGGAAGAAACCTGGAGCCCGCATCAGTCCTGCCGGCGCCGATCGATCATTTCTACTCCCTCGGGGGGAGAGAATGCGAACAGATCGTCGTCGAGTTTCTTGTTGCGCCGATGGTCGCTCAGGACATAGGTCCGAATGTCATCATTTATCTCAAGCTGCTCGACCTGGAGCAGGTCCCAGTCCTTTCGACCAACCCAGACACGCAGTCGCTTGACCTGAAGATTCGGTGGCGCATCCGGCCGGGGCTGCAGAATCACTAGATACGCGTCCTTCCCATCCAACTCGGTCTCAGCGACAGAGACAGGCGCGTAGCCGTCAGCATACTCCACGAGAATCTCCCACGGCGTGCGCAGCTCATTCTCGTATGCAGCAACAATGACTTGATCATTCGCCTTGTTGTAGACCCAGATGGCTTCGCCATCAGCGATCACCAGATCCCCATCTTCGACTTCGACTCGAAATTGACGTGGTCGTCGCGTATGGATCTTGCCCTTTCGCGACATGTGGCGATCCAGAACAGCCCAGAAGAAGCGCTTTTCGAAGGTCGCCGAGTAACTCTTCGCTTTGGCGAAGCGCTCCTCCATCCGGTCGATGACTTCTGCACCTGTGATCGCTGACGCCGGTTGTGAATACACAATTCCTGCTATGACAATCACCCACACCCAACGTCTGCTGCTCATACCAGTTCCTCTTCCTCCACCATGGATTCCTCGACCAGGATCTCACGCGGCTTGGCACCTTCGGCTGGCCCGACGATGCCGGCAAATTCCAGTTCATCCATCAGTCGAGCTGCCCGGGAATAACCAACCTTCATGCGACGCTGGAGAAAAGACGTCGATGCCTGACGTGTCTCCAGTACGACATTCACTGCTTCATCGAATAACTCGTCGCGATCGGCATCGACTGCGCCCGCTTCGCTGCGAGCAGAAAAGACTTCGATTTGCTCCGCTTCGTGGCCGGATTCCTTGATTGCCTCCACAAGTCGCTCTGTCTCCTCACCGGAGATGAAAGCACCGTGCACCCGAACCGGTTCACCTTGTCCACCTGGCAAAAACAGCATATCTCCCCGACCCAATAGTCTTTCGGCTCCATTCATGTCCAGAATCGTGCGTGAGTCTGTCTTGGATGCCACCTGGAAAGCGATACGTGAAGGGAAGTTCGCTTTGATGACGCCCGTAATGACATTCACGGAGGGACGCTGAGTGGCAAGGATAATGTGGATTCCCACGGCCCGAGATTTCTGCGCCAAGCCCATGAGGGATGTCTCCACATCCGCCGGCGCTGTCAACATGAGATCGGCGAACTCATCGATGACAATCACGATATGCGGCAGGGTGCGAACCTCCTCACCTTCAGCGACGAACTCGACTTCCTCTCCTGCCTCGCGCTGTTTCAGGACTTTCTCCACGCGGGCATTGAAGTCTGCCAGATTCCTTACAGCCATACGCGCGAGTTTCTGATATCGTACTTCCATCTCCGCAACGGCCCACTTCAATGCCTCGGACGCTTTCTTTGGCTCGGTGATGACCGGTACGAGCAGGTGCGGTATGTCATTGTACATCGTCAATTCGACGACCTTTGGATCTACCATCAGCAGTCGAACCTGATCCGGTGTCGCGCGCAGCAGGATGCTGCAAATCAGACAGTTAATGCAAACGCTCTTGCCAGCACCCGTGGCTCCTGCAACAAGCAGATGGGGCATCTTGGCCATATCGGCAACAAAGGTCTCGCCGGAGATCGTTTTGCCCAAGGCCATCGTAAGGATCGCATCTGCCTTCTTGAAGACCGGGGATTCGACAATCTCACGCATGTAGACCGTCTCGCGGTGATGATTAGCGATCTCTACACCAACAACCTTTTTGCCAGGCACAGGCGCCTGAATACGGATCCCTTGAGCGCTCATCACACGCGCAAGATCGTCGGCAAGGGCGGAAATTCGGCCAACCTTGACGCCAGATGCAGGCTCGACCTCGTACCGTGTGACTACGGGCCCAGGGCTCACTTCGACAACCTTGCCCGCCACATCGAAATTGTGCAGAGCATCTTCCAGTACCTTGGCATTCTGCAGCAGGATCTCACGATCAACTCCGCCCTCATCATCCGGCACCGGATCGAGGAGCGTCACCTTGGGTAGTCTGTATTTTCCAGGCTTCCGTTTTTTTGGAACGGATTCCTTTTCCGCGGGTAGCTCTTTTTTGGCGGCGGCGTCCTTACCCTGATTTTTCTCTTGGGCAGGGCTTGTAGCATTAGGCGGCACAGGCGCGATGGGAACCCGCGCCTTGGTGATCGCCAAGGGTTTCTCTACGAGCTCTGCCTGTGCGGCGACCCGCTCTAACTCGTCCGCTGGATCGACGACCACTTCTGACTCCACCTCGGGCGCTGGCTCGTCCAACTCGGCAGGCAGATCGTCGGGCAGATCGCCAGATAGATCGCCAGACAGATCATTCGACTCGCTTCGGCTGATAGTGGGCAGACGCTCCAGCGCGGATGGTGTTTCCTCTAGTTCATCGCTCCATTCGCGCTCATCGACTTCCTCTTCATCCTCTTCTTCAACATCCTCGTCATGCGCGGCTGTGCGTCGGTTCAACTGAGGAAGGCGCATGCTGCCCATGACTGCGAGGATCGCCCGTGTCATCCCCATACATCTGTCAGCTGCTGCGACGATGAACTGTCCAATCTTGCGTGGATCGAGGTCAGTCGCCTGCAGCACCGAAGCAATAAGAAACGCTGCCAGCACAATGGTGGAACCAACACGGCCCGCATAGGGAATCAGCAGGGTCGATGCCGTCCAGGTCCCTACCGACCCTCCGAGCTCGAATGCCAGATAGGGCGAATACGTTGGCAGCCCGGCGGCGACAGATAGAAACAAGGCCATACCGAGCAGACCGAGGGTGCGACCAGCGGCGGCTCTGGGTGACAGGCGACGCAGTCGGTTCCATCCCCAAAGGAAGCAGATCGCCGGCAGAACAAAGGCACTTGTGCCAATGGCAGTGAAGACGGCGTAGGAATAGTACGCCCCTATCTGACCAGCGAGGTTGATGGTCGTCTCCGACATCCGACTGGAATTGGGTGGATCGAATTTCGAGTGCGTGAGTAGACTCAGTAAGAGAAACACGCCCAATGCACACAGGAGTACACCAAGGACGATCGGCCCTCGACGCTCCGGCGTCCGCCGTTCAGCAAGCTCTGGCATAGAATCAGTCTATTGGCCACCGGCAGCAGATCGGTGGTCCTACTTGGACAGGCGGGAGAACAGAGAGGGAGTGGGGCTCCGCTCTTTTTTAGCAATCAGTGCCTTGGGGAGGCCTGAAAAAACAACTCTTGGCTGGAAGATCCTAATACTAACTGGTCATCCTATAGTAACCATATTCCTTGAGATTCGCATCGAACTGCCACCGGCCCAGCGCCCACCTCTGGGGCCGGGAGGACTACTTGGCAGGGCGACGATCACAACAGACCCCAACGTTTGCGCAGGACCCATTCGCCACATAGTGAGACAATCAGGACCAGCAACCACCAGGATTGGCTGATTTCGACCCCGTTCTCCCGTGCGTCGAGAGCCAGAACAGGAGGAGGGGCCAGGCGATCGGCCAGCTGCCGCCACTGGGATAAGGGTCGAAACTCTCCCCCACTTGCCTGTGAAATGCGCCGCAGGAGGGCATCATCGCGACGCTGGTCAGACATTTCGATGCTCTGCTCAGCAATGACGAATCGCCCCGTGTCCTCGCCAAGGACGTTGCCCTGAGCCAGCGCTCTCAGTTCATACGAGTACTCGCCCGGTTGGAGATTCGACCAAGAAGCCAGGTAACGACCGGATCCAAGCCGCTGAAGGGAGGGCACATGCTGCTGGCCGTTTAGCTGAAACTCGAATTGCGCGTCGCCAAAGGGCTGCATCAACTCATCGAAGACTTCGATCTGCACTTGAGCGGTCTGGCCATGCTTTACGACACGTGCTTCTGGATGAGATCGCACCCGACGCGCGGCATCTGTAAGACCAAGCCACTGAACACTCTGACGCCAAAATCGACGCACCATCTGGGGGCTCTCTCCGGTACCACTGGCGAGCAGATCCAGGCGCCAGAAGCCGCTGCCGATCACGCTTAGTACACGCCCCCCTCCAACGCTGGCAGCCGTCGCAACAGGTGCGCCACCGGCTTCCAACAGAACGGTGGAATCGGTGGACTGCCGCAACCCGGCTGCTACACCTAGCAAGGGCGGCAAAGCTGACCAGCCAGCCACTTCGCTACCTGGGGATCGGAGCGCGGGATGATGGTGACCGTGCTGAGCAACCTGAAGCGGATGATCCGAAGTCTTCAGAGCCGCCGCAGGGATCAGTAGCGGCAGGGCAGATGGCGCGGCTCCACCTGAGCTCGATAGTCTTTCACCAGCAATGAACAGCAGCCCACCGCCGGTCAGCACGAATTGGTGTATCACATCATCAACTGAAGAGATTTGCGTGGGGGCAGGATCGTGCAGAACCAGCACATCAACTTCGGACAGATCCTGTGAGACGAGTTCGTCTTGGAATCCCATCACGTGAAACTGACAGGCCAAGGAGGAGTCGGCAGCCAAGGTCCGGCGCAAGAATGCGAAGTCAGCTGAGGGGCCGCCGGCGACGACGAGCACCCTCAACCGATGAGGTCTCACGAGGACGAATATCGTTTCTATGTTGTTGTCCTGCGTGATCTCTCCGATCCGTGGTCTGATCTGCACCGCGAGAGACTGCAGGCCTGCCGACAGGGGTGGCAAGGCAATCTGAGTCGAAGAGATCTCACCTGCGGTGTCCAATGGTCGCTCGACTGAAGCGACAAGGCTGTCCTGAGCAAAGATATCAACCTGCACCAGCTCCCCTTCAAAACCCCATTGTCGTAGCTCAAGGTCAAGGGAGGCCCCGCGGCCGGAGAACACGGTGGCCGGCGCTTCGACGGACACAATCTGGATGTCATCGGGGGATGTAGCGGAACCAACACCGAGAGTGTGAACTGGCACGCCGAGATTCTGCGCGACCATCGTTGGATCGGCGCCCAGATTGTGCCGGCCATCGGAAATAAGGATGACCGCGTGCAGACGTTGGGTGTCAACGCCCCAACGAGGTGCCTGCGCCAGGGCAGAAGCGATGTCTGTCGCATGCCCATCTGGTGGTGCCTCAGTCGCCACCTTCCAGCGCGAGAGATGAGGTTGTTCAGCAAAAGTGCCAACGATGCTTCGTTGCAGCGTCTCACCGAGATCCGACGACATCGAGTCTACGACAGTCGACCAGCGAGAGGATCCCCCTTCACGAATCGACATGGACTGGCTGTTGTCGATGAGGGTGACGACGCCCGGATATCTCGCTTGCTGCACGATATAGCTGAGCATCGGCGTAGCGAGCAGCAGTAGAAGCAGGCTGAGGGTCAAACTGCGCAGAAGCTGCAATGCAAGACGGGCGCGCGCAGTGATAGGAGGTCGCGTCTCTCGATAGACTCGGCGCACGAACCAAAGTGATGGAGGCCATAGAAACAGCCACCACCAGATACCATTGAGATCAAGTCCCGTATTCAGAAGGTCGATCAATGGATCACGATCAATTTGAGGTCGTCAGACCTGGTAAGGGCAACCTTGGCTGGGCGTCCAAGTCATAGCCATCCGTCTCACCTTGCGCGAAACGATAGGCTCCGGCGGAGGCAATCATGGCTGCATTGTCAGTGCACAAGGCGATGTCTGGCACCACGAGACGGGCACCTGCATTTTCCAGGGCCGACGCGAGTTGCTCTCGCAAGCATCGATTTGCCGCGACACCGCCAACAAGAGCTGCATGCGACACGTTACATGCAGCAACGGCCCGGACCGTGCGATCCACCAACACATCTACGACGGCCTGCTCGAAGCTTGCTGCGATATCCGCGGTGGCATCCACCACTGCCTGCGGACCATCTTGCTCGCGAAGTTTTTTCACATGAGTCAGGACTGACGTCTTCAAGCCAGAGAAACTCACATCGTAGGTGTCTCGACCTGAGAGCGCGCGAGGAAATCGAATCGCCTGTGGATTTCCATCTCGGGCGATGTCGGACACGGCTCGCCCGCCCATCACGAACTGCCCAGGAGGTAGCAGCCCAAGAAGCTTGGCGACCTTGTCAAAGGCTTCACCGGCTGCGTCGTCCAAGGTAGCACCGAGCAGTTCATAGCGGCCTAGCTTGCGAACGTGGATCAGCTCCGTATGGCCCCCAGAGGCAAGCAGTGCCACGAAGGGCGGTTGAAGGTCAGAATTGATAAGGGCGGAGAACAGGTGGCCCTCGAGATGATGGACCCCGATCAGAGGCAGACCACAGCCAAAGGCGAGTCCCTTTGCCAGGTTCACCCCGGCCAGAAGGGATCCGATCAGCCCAGGACCATGTGTCACTGCAATGGCGGAGAGATCGTCCAGGCCAACCCCCGCCTCTTCAAGGGTTGATTCGATGACGGGAAGACCGGCTCGGATATGCGCCCGCGAAGCCAGTTCGGGAACGACGCCACCGTATGGAAGATGATCCATCTGCGATAGAACGACACTGGCACGGACGTCGCGCTCGCTGGTGGCGAGGGCGGCGGCCGTCTCGTCACACGAGGACTCGATTCCTAGAACAAACAAGGAGCGTCAGCGGTCGACAATACTGACTCGAGCGGGGATGATCTCGAGCAATTCATAGAGTCGATCGGTTGGGCTCAATACGAGTTCACCGGCCTCGTTCGCACCCGATGCGGTACGTAGATCCACGTACAAACCCAAATCGGTTTCAGGATCGAGGGAACCGATCAGATCGGCGCCCCCTCGAACCTTCACGGTAACACGAGACGGTGCCGCAGCGGCGCCTGGCCGCCCTTCGACCCTGACAGGGACGTTGCCGACTTCATACTCTGCAAGTTCCTGGATGTCGGCGATCAAGGTGGTCACTTGATGATCCAGGTGGAGAAGGTTTGTTGATGGTTGCGCCAATTGGACATCTAACTCTACTGGGCCAGAGAGACCCGTGAGGGTGAGGGTGTCCGTGTGAATGAGGTGAATGGCCTGCACAAGATGGAGCGGCCCCGAGATCGTAACTGAATCCGGCTTGAGAGCGACGTGGCCGACGATTGTGAAGGAATTTGCCGCCTCCAGGACAGTTGCAGGTTCTATAGGAACTTTGCGCGTTTCGAGACGATCAAGGGCAACCGTCACTTCACGTGGCCTGATCACCGACTCAACCACGAGGTTGAGTTCGGAGTGATCCTCTACTTGATCCGGGGAAGGCCGAATGGTCGCTCGTCCGCCAGGGCTAAGTTCGGACTGCAGATGCAGCACGAAATCAGACTCGTCCAGGCGAAGCAAGTCCTTCCCATCGCCAAAGACGGCGATACGCGCAGTCGCCGGTAGCTCGGAGGCTACAACGAGCGCCGACTCGCCTGCAGGCTGCGGATCATCCACCAGAAGCCTGATATCGAGTTCACGACGATAGCTGTGTTCGGTAACGGCATGGAGCCAGAGACCTGTCGCCAGAAAGAGGGCTCCAAGCTTTACACCCCAGTCCCCCGTGAGCCAGTCCTTCACCCGATCATCCTCAACGCCGCCCCATATCTATTTGTACGATTCGCGAAGTTCTTTGCCCACACTTAGCTCACCATTGTCGATGCGAAGATTGAAACCGCAGTCAGGGTGAGTGCAGACCCAGGCCTTGTAGTGGATGGAGGAGCCATCGCGACCGTAGTCTGAGAGCGGCACAAGGACGCCCTGTTGACACTTCTGACACGCTGGAAATTGCTGTTCCATCCTGACATCCCCTCCCAAGGACACTTTCCAGCGTCCTTCGTCTTAGGCTTGCTGCTTTTCGTTTGCACACCGAACCGCGAAATCTCGGATCATCGCTTCCTGTTCTGCCGTCTCAATTGAGCCAGGTCGCTTATGTCTCACCTCTTCGATCGCCGCGTCTCCGGATAAGCCATCTCGCACAAGATAACACGCGAGAAGTGTTCCGGTGCGTCCCAGCCCCGCTCGACAATGCACGAGGGCTGCATAACCCCGATCCTCGGCTTCGTCGACAACTCTTAAGAAACTCTCAATTGTGTCTTGAGACGGTGAGGTCATGTCGGGCACAGGCAGATGTACACCGACCAGACCCGCTTGCTCTAGGAACGCCGGATCGAGAGGTGATTCAGTCAATGACACGATGACGCCAATGTCTTGCGAGCGGAAGTAGCTTAGATCGTCCTTGAGAGACACGCCCATATACGGCGCTCCCCCTGGGAGTCCGGATGCGGCGAGTCGCCCCTCAACGATCCAGCTGAAGTTAAATGGCACCTGAGGTGTTGCCTTCTTTGGACTGCGCCCGTGGCCCCTCGACCCAGAAGGACCCATCGGGACCTACTTCCTTCTTCCAGATAGGTGCGACCTCCTTAATCCGGTCAATCACATAGCGGGAGGCAGAGAAGGCCTCTGCTCTGTGAGGACTCGCAACAGTAATCAGCACCGAAACCTCGCCAATTTCGAGACGACCTACTCGGTGGCTGATAGCCAGTTTCCCGATGTCCCACTGTTGGGCCGCCTCTTGAGCAATGGATGCAAGCACCCGCCTCGCCATGTCTTCATAGGCCTCGTAGACGAGGTATTCCGTTGTCAGATCGTTGGCGTTATTGCGAACGACGCCTTCAAAGCGTACGACGGCTCCATCTGCCTCGGAAGTGACCCAGGCGTGCGCGTCAGCTGCAATGACCTGCTCAGATACACAGATGGTCTTCGCGTCGCCACTTCCACCGCTGACGGGGGGAATGAGGGCGACTTGATCACCATCCTTGAGCTCGATGTCATCCCCCGCGTATTCCTCGTTCACCGCGATGGAGATGGAAGGAGCGATCCCGGCAAGGGGTGGGAGATGCTGGCCCAAGTCCCTGCGGAGATCTCCAACACAGTAGTTTTCCCCTACTTCAAGGACTGTTTCTTGGGCACCGACGGCTTCGCGACAGGAGGCAAACAGGAGCAAGGTAACGGTCATGAAGGTGTCCAGCTTGAAGGTTTTGCGCGAATATAGACGGCAGATAGGCGTGTCGCAATCGCCGTTGTAGGAACAGCATACCAGAAATAGAGATGGGGCCACCAGCGTATGCCGGTAGCCCCGTCTCAGATTACTGCCCCAGAGGCGAAGCCTCCGGTAGAGCGCTTTACTGCACGAAGGTCATCTTTTTCATGGAGGTGAAGGAACCTGCCTTCAACTCATAGAAGTAGACACCGCTGCCGACACGAACGCCAGCGTCGGTCCGACCGTCCCAGAGCTCCGTATAGGAACCTGCGGCGCGAGAATCGGAGACCAACGTCCGAACCACTTGCCCCGTGATGTCAAAGATGCGTACCGACACCGATGCCTCTGTGGCAATGTCGAAGCGAATCGTGGTCTCGGGATTGAACGGGTTCGGGAAGTTCTGAGCGAGTGACATGGTCGTCGGCAAGACCTGCACCGATGCCAAAGCCACTTCGATCGTCTGAGAGCGTGCAGCACTACCGTCGAAATCTACCTGGCGCAGGTAGTAGTAGACGAAATCCGCCGCCGGTAGCTCCTCGTCGAGGAACTCATAGGTGCGGAATTCGTTTACAGTGCCTTCGCCTGTAACCATGTCGCCGACACGATCAAATGCTTCGTTGTCGACGCTACGGAAGACTTCCCATCCCAAGTTGTTGCTCTGGGAAGGTACGGCCCAGGCCAACACGACCTGACTCTGCGGTGTAACGGACCCACCGAAATCAGCCAACTCGGCGGGAACAGGAACGTCCCAAGTAACCGAGAAATCGGCAGACAGTTCCAAGGTGGCTCCCTCGGAGTTATCGGCAGATGTGGTGGCTGAAACAGAGGCACTGGTGCTACCGGCGAAAGGACCACCCTCAGCGTCGAGGAGGATGCTGGCGCTGCCGGCATCGGAGTCGACGTTCACGGTGGTGCTGGAGCCAGCGGCGAGTTCAGCACCGTCAATGGTGATGCTCTCGGAACCGTTGTTTGTAACGTCAAAGGCAATGCTCTGACCAGACGCAGCGGCACCAGAGGCATCAGCGAAGCTGACCGAGATCTCGACTTCACCATCAGAGCCGGCGCCGCTGCCAACTGCGGAATAGTCCGCGCTGACATCGGTGGCCGAGGTGGCGGATAGTACGGGATCAGAGACCGGTGGATTCACCGTCACCGTCAAGTTACTGAGGGCATCGGCGTCGAAGACGTCTGAATCAACTGTCTTATCGAATGCGAGCAAAATCGACTCAAACGAGACCGTAGCCATATCGTCCGTGGTGAAGGACGCGGAGGTGGTGACCGTTACTGTAAACGTGAGGTCGCCACTTGTTCCTGGGCTGGTCTGACTCAACTCGGATCCCGCCATCTCAAAGACGGTGGGGTCTTCAATATTTACCAACCCACCCAGCAGATCGAAGGCGGACTGCATCGCCCCGAGCCCTGAAATGCTGGTGGACGTAAGGTCAAAATGCGATGCATCACTCACTTTGACGTTGGTTTGGATCTGCTTGACTGAATCCAAGCCGCTTGCTGTTACTTCCAAAGTTATTTGTTCGCCCGGCCCGACGTTTGCCACAGATCCACTACCACTGAGGCTGAACGTGACTCCGGCGTTGTTGCCAGCGAAGGCTCCGCTGATCAGTGCCAGGGAGAGGGCCAGGGTGAGCAGTGCTCCCCTGCGCAATCTCATCATTCTAAGTATCTCCTAATATTCTTCTGTAGTCTCGGCACTGCGCCAATAGTGAGAAGGGACCCCGCCGAAGCGGGGTCCCATTCTCTACTCGGCGCTGCGAAGCGAGCGCTTACTTGAGCAGCAACATCTTCTTGATGCTCTGGAACTCTCCGCCCGCACTGATGCGGTAGAAGTAGACACCGGAGCTCAAGGACTGCCCGTTGTTATTGGTCGCATCCCACTGGATCACATAGCGACCGGCCGTCTGGTAGTCATTCACCAGAGTGTTAACGACCTGGCCGAGCATGTTGTAAATCTCCAGTGTGACCTCACCGGCCTCAGGCAACTGGTACTTGATCGTCGTCTCCGGGTTGAACGGGTTCGGATAGTTGTTCTGAAGCGCGTAAACATCTGGACGCGTCTCAATCCGAACACTGGTCGGAGCTGTGATCTGGTTCATACCGTAGCTGCCATCCTGGATAGCACCCGAAGCGATCTCGATGTAGCTGTCCTCAATCTCCGACTTGGCGCGGAAGATGAGGTCGAGACCGAGGTTGCCTTCACTGCTGGCGACGTCGCCGAATGCTGCGACGTATACCTCACCCTCACCACGTGCGATGGTCTGCGGTGTGGCAAGTTCGGTTTCACCCAGAATGTTGTCCTGGACCTGAGTGCCCACAAACTCGAGCAACTCGGAGTCATAGGAAACTGTAAGACCGTAGGCCTTGACTTCGACGAACTCTTCAAGGCTGACTGCGATCGTCATATCCTCACCGATGCGCGGCAATGCTGTGCCGGCGTCGAGGTAGAAGCTGGCGTCGCTGTTCAGACCAGCCATCGTCGGGACCACCTTGCCGGCGACCTGAATCACCTTGCCGAAGTTCTCGGCGAAGACGAAGAAGTCGTCGTAATCGACGCGATTGTTCTGGCTGAGATCGAACGCAGGCTCGAAAGCCTCCTGTCCGGCTGCCAGACCAAAGTGGTCTGCGAAGATGAAGAAGTCGTCGTAGCCGACACGGTTGTCAGCGCCAAACAGACCGTAGACCGGAGTGCCGTCGGCTGCGACAGCGTTGTTCCGGATGGCCATGGCCGAGTTCTCCAGCTCAGTGGCAGACTCGTTGTCAGTGTCGTACGGGCTCACCGAGTAGGTGTAGCGCACGCCATTGAAGACGGTCTGATCTGCGAAGGAGGTCTCGCCCGTGCTGGCCTTACCGACCAGCTGATAGGCACCATCATTGACCTTGCGGTAGACATTGTAGCCTGCGACACCGGCTGTCTGGAAGACGTTGTTCGGGCCGACGGCAGGTGAATTGACAACGGTGAGGATCTGATCGTCAGCGGACTTGGCCCACTGAACGGTCACACTGCCACCGAAGTCATTTGGCGTGTCGATCGCCTGCAGGTAAGCAACTGCCTGCGGAGCGATGTTGTCGATCGCACGAACTGCCTCTGCGGTTCTACGGGCGTGCGACAGCAGGACGCCGTCAACCACCTTGAAACGCGGGGCAACGCCGGTCTCGCCAAAGGCAAGTGCCTCAGGTGAGAGGGCGGCGAAGACTGGGGCTGTCAGATCCAACTGCGCAACGGCGCGGCTGTTCTGCATGGCCTCAGCCATCAGTTCATACGGTGCTGCCACTGTGGTAGCGGCATCGAAAGCAACCTTGCTGGACAGACCACCACGCTCAGCAGCGACGCTGTACTTGGACATGACGCCGTCGAGAGTTGCGACGATAGCGCGAGCCACCGTCTGGCCTGGTACCGCGTCAACACGGGCCCAAGCAATGGACTGTGTATCTGGAGCGGCGAGGGCCACGAGGCCACCGGCACCGTCAGATCCAACTGTTACCACCACGTCACGATAGATCCGGTAACCGGTCAGCGTGCCGTGGTCGGCGGAGACAGGCCAGGTCAACAGGACGAAGCCGCCCTGATCACCGTTGCCGTCAGCGCCCATGTAGTCCTGACCAACCAATGTGTCAGGTCCGGCGAGGACCGTGCCACCGTCATTGCTGACGTTGACAGTTTTTGTGCCCTCTTTGCTGCCGCCGGTGATCTGACGAGCTGTGAGGGTGAGGTCACCCGCGTAACCGTTGCTGTTGACCCAGAAACCACCGGTGCCCTTGGAGATCTGGATGGCGTTCGAGGGGAAGTCAACACCGATTGCATTGGTCGAGATTTCGACGAAGGCAGTAGTCAACGTGTTGTTGCCAAACTTATCTGCCATGGTCACGGTGACCCACGTCGCATCACCCTGGCCGATCGTGTCGGTTGCGGTGATGAGATTGATCTTGTTGAGTGCTGCGGCACTCACCACAATGGTGTTATCGAGACCGCCGACAAACAGATTTGATGTATCGGTGCAGTCAGAGATAGCCACGGTGACCGAGTCGATGGATGTCGTGTCCCTGATACTCACGCTGCGAGTACCAGTGACCCAATCATCCTGGTTCAGAAGGAAGCGACCGGCGACTGTGCTGTCTACGGTGACGCCAGTGCCCCATACCGTGAGGCCGGAGGCGCCAGAGATCCGCAGAACCGCATCCTGCTTGTAAGTAACCGCGACGCAGTCGGTGGTTGTGCGTGCAGTGAGTGTCAGCGCGACAGTGTCACCCGCTGCCGGGGTCAGTGTGTCGCTGGCGATTGTGAACTTGGCAATCACCGGTACGACGAACGACGTATCGTAGACAAACGAGTCCGCTGCGGTACGGTTGTAGTTACCGGACAAGTCTGCGGCTAGAATCGTGAGACCGTACTTGAGCCCCGACTGCAGAGAGTCGACCGTGAAGGTCTGCTCCGTGAGGGTCGTTAGCTCGGAGCCGACCAGGGCCCGCGTACGTGTGGTCCCGCTGGATGGCGTATAGGTAATCAGGACACTGTCAGCAGCCTCGCTCAACTTGAACGTGACTTTGGCGGTTTCCTCTTCCAGCGTGTCGAGGGCATTTTCGGTCGTCGGGAACAGACGGTCGAAATTGATCTCGTCCACGTCCACATAGACGTTGGTGCGAGTCAGGGCGGGGCCCCAGTTGCCTGCGAGATCACGACCTTGGAAGCTGATGCTCTGCGACCCGGTTTTGATGGTTCCGCCGACATTTGTGGAATCGTATGTTGCCGCTGCTCCGGTGGTGCCGGTGACACGTATTGCCACTGTGCCGGAATCCGCGGTGTTGGCATTGGAGAAGTTGATGAGGTTGCTGTCGCTTGCAGCATCAAGAGCGCCGTGTGTGAGCGTGGAGTCTTGATTGGCGATGAGCAACGTCCCTGCGCTTACACCACTGAAAATGATGCGCAGACTGTCGAGACGCTCTGCCAGCTCAACCGTCAGCGGGTTCAGATCAGAGGTGAAACCAGAATTGACGTTTCCATCGGTGATCGTGTCAGTGCTCACCGGAAGAATCGTATCACCATCGACCACGCCGCCATCGAGTACAGGCGCTTTGCCGTCGACGAAGAAACGCACTGGAACCGTCACGCCCGTTGCTACCTCGGAGGTGGTCCCGCAGTCATGCGCGGCCGGGAAGCAGTGACCACTCAGGTTACCGGCCGCGTCAGCGATGTAGACCCTGATCGTGTCGGTGCGGTCGTTGGCTACATCGGCACCGACGAGATCACCAAAATCCCCCGCGGCGATGATATGCGCGAAGTTGATGGTGTCGTTGGATGCGCTCTTGGGAACCGTCATGAGAGAGCCGAAGACATCCGCTTTGACGGTCAAGGTGCTTGAACTGGTCAGCACGGCGGCAGCTTGCCCACCGAGTTTGACGTCCACTTTGATTGTGTCACCGATGCCGAGGATAGCGCCTCGGGCAGTGCGGTTAGTGAACGCGCTGAAGGTTCTGTTTTGTGTCGACTTTTCACCGGCGACACCGGACGAATCCGTCACCATAGCGTCTGGGCGAGACGGGCGATCACCATCGACTCCGAATGTCAGCGAGGCAGCGGAAAGCTTCGTGGCAGTCGACAGCGCGTTACCGGTGCTGTCGAAAGAAGCTGCGGCCACACGGATGCCGCTGACCGTTCCGGATGTCGCAGAAACCTTACCATACCATGTGTAGGTAAAGTTGTTGCCCGAATTCGAGACGGTGATTGAGTCACCGTCGCCGAAGTGTTGATGGGCGGAGTCGGCACGAGTAATCGCAGCGGCGATGAAGTTGCCGTTCGTGACCGTTGCACCGGCAGTGTTCAGAACCAATGCGGCGTTAGCGGCGTCACGCACCAAGCTGTCCAGAGTGACACCCATGAGGGCCGTGTCAGTGCTGTCAGCTGTGGCATCGAGGACGACCGTGCTGTCGTTGCCCACGAACAAGTAGAAGATGACTCCGTCGGTGGTGCTGGACGTGAAGTCTTCTACAACAGCGGTTGCGACGAAGGTTGAATCGATACCCCTTACGGCGCCGCTATCGGTAGGAGCGGTGACCGTGACGCTAGTAACGATAGACTGAGCGTCAGCAGTGATCACCCCAAATCCGACCAAAGCGGCGGCGAAAAGGGCTATGCATTTCCTATACTGCATGTTCTTTCCTCCTCAGGGAGCCCTCTCCCTGCTGTGAAACTGTTGCGAGGTAGCCGATGGCTACCATGAAGTATTCAGAATGCGGTTGTGAGGTTGTCTGTTTCATCGAGTAAAAACCACGAGCGCCCCGTTCCATCATTCACGCCGGGGCATACCTGCTTGTCTCGTCGCCTCTTCTCCTTTCTAAAGTCTAAAGCCACTACCCAAAATCTGAATGAAGCAATTGATCATTGTGGGACTTCTGGTACAAGCACACCACCCCCTGCCACCTTGGTGCAGGGGAGACTTATAATATCACCGGGCAAAATAAGTGTCAAGCACTTTTTCCGTTATGTAAAAACGTCCCAACCTAGGGTATTTTCAGAACATACGTGCAGTTGAGCCCCCCTTCCTCGGGGGCATATCACAGGATACAACCCGGCTCGCAATCGGACTGTGACATCAGTCACTTTGCTCAAGTTTTTTGCTCCTGAGGTTAAGATAGCAGTATCTGATGCCTGCAATCAAGCTAGATCCGTGCCATGACAATCATCGCGCGCCCGGGGTGCAGCTACGAATCGGCCCGTACCTGCTGGATGCGGGCGAAAATCTCACCAAGCCTTCGCCTCTCTGCAATCAACAAGGTGGTGCCATAAGTGGCGCAGAACACAGGGATCGCGACCTCTGGAATTGCAGGGGCCAGGCTCACCCCAGTCGCCGCTGCCACGCAGGCGACAGCCGGCATGAGAAGCATCCTGCGATAGTGAACGGTGATGTGGCCACTGACACGCCACCAGAGGAAACAGAGCCCCCACAGAGCGATCAACCCCATAGACAAAGCTGCACCCTGAGTGCCAAAGAAGATGACAGCAAGGGGAATCACCGGCAGGGCGATCAGCGCCTGGCTCGCCATGATCTTCGTTGCTGAGACGGCATCGCCCCGTGCCCACAACAAGCCATACCCCTCATCCAGGAGAGGCCTGGCGAGTCCGAAGAGCAGCAGATACATCATGATTTGGGCAGAGCCAGACCAGCTTTCCCCGAGAAGCTGCATCAGTTGCGGGGCGAGAAGTACCAGGCCAATGGCAACGGGCGCAGAACATCGAATCACGAGACTCGACATAGTTTCGAAGAGCTCTGATAACTTCTCCTCGTCATCTTGATAGCGAGAGTATAGAGCGCTCGTATAGTTGAAGATGATGTGGCTGATCACGGCGGTAGGGAGAAACATGAGCCACCAGGCGTTTTCATAGAGGGCGAGTTCACTCTCGCCAACGATGACCCCGAGAATCACCTTGTCGTAGAGCCAGACGAAGCTCTGTAGTATCCAACCAACCCAGAGCCAGCGGCCGTAGTCGAGGAGTTTGCGGGTCCAGGAGGGATCTAACCGGAAGCGGAGGGGGGCGGGGCGTAGCAGCCAGACCCCCGTTGAAAACACGACGGCATAGACCACACTATAGGCGGCGTAGGCCGACCATCCCCCAAGAATGAGGCTCCAGCTGCCCAACCCGTGAACGGCGGCGGCCACGGCGATTCCGAGTGCCATGATCGTTCCAAAGCCATGCAACAGTGACAGGTGGCCGAACTGGAAATCCCGTCGAAGCAGTGCCTCTGAAGTCTGGGTGAGGCTCCTCAGCAGATGAAATAGACCGAGCAGACAGATGACCGGGCCACCCCATCCCCAGGAATCCGGAAATAGGAACCAGAGCCCAAGCCCTGCCAGGCTTGTAAGAAGGAATACGGCGACGCTAACGAGGCAGTTGAGCGTGAAGTGCGTCTCGAGGAACTCTTGCGTGTCGTCACGAAAGTGCAGGAGCCCTTGCATCAGGCCCACCTGACTGAGACTGGCGAACATCATGAAGACGACGAAGGGCAGAATGACGGGCTCGAAGGCCTCTCGCCCAAGAACCTCGTCGCTGCGGAGCACGACAGTGAGAATGACGCTGGCTATGCGACCAGCGTATCCGCCGACGAGGGCGTAGAAGAATGACCTGAGTACCTGGCGAGGAGAACTCACCGTGCGCTACAGCGAACCCTTGGTCGAGGGAATTCCCTGTACTCGATCCGAACGCGTGACGGCGGCAGACAGAGCGCGGGCCACCGATTTGTAGATCGCCTCAATCCCATGGTGGTCGTTGCCACTGCGTAGCAGATCGACGTGCAGATTGATCCGCCCATGATCTGACACTGCGCGTAGGAATTCCTGCACCATTGCGACGGGGAATTCGCCAACCATCTCATCAACAAATCCCGCCTGCAGCACCAGAAAGGATCGCCCGGACAGATCCACGACGCTACGGGCCATTGCCTCGTCCATGGGGACGTAGCTGTAGCCAAAACGCTCGAGACCCGCCTTGTCCCCTACGGCCTCAGCCAGGGCCATACCCAGACAAATGCCGATGTCCTCTACGGTGTGATGGGCATCTACGTCGAGATCTCCGTCACATGACACCGTCAGATCGAACAAGCCGTGCCGGGCGAAGGCCGTGAGCATGTGATCGAAAAAGCCAATTCCCGTAGCGACCTTTGCCTGACCCGAACCATCAAGATTCAACTCCAGTTCAATCGCTGTTTCGGAGGTCTTCCGCTCAATACGGGACCGTCGCTGCTCGCTCAAGACTTCCTCCAACGCTCTAATCGCACCTCAACCGCTCGAGCATGGGCCTCAAAGCCCTCTGCTCGTGCCAGGCGCGTAATGTGATCACCCGTCTTCTCGAGGCGCTGCCTCGAGTAGGCGACGATGCTGCTTGTCTTCACGAAGTCAGACAGTCCCAGGGATGAAGCGAATCGGGCGGCACCATTTGTCGGCAGGACATGATTCGTGCCGGCATAGTAGTCGCCAACAGGCTCGGTCGCCGCTTCCCCGAGGAATACTGCGCCCGCATCACGTATCTTGCTCAGCCAGGCCCAGGGCTCGTCGACAAGCAATTCCAGATGCTCGGGCGCCAGGCGATTCACCAGATCAACTCCTACATCAAGATCAGACACACAGACAATGGCGCCGAATCGAGTCAGTGCCGCTTCGATCAGCTCGTGACGAGGCAATTCAGCCGCCTGGGTCTCGACTTCTCTCTGCACCGCCGCAGCCACACTGGCCGAATTGGTTATACAGATAGACGCCTCCAAGCCCGTTCCGTGTTCAGCCTGCGACAGCAGATCTGCAGCGACGAAGGATGGATCTGCTGCCGCGTCAGCAAGCACGACGATCTCCGAGGGCCCAGGCACCATCTCAATGCCAACGACACCATAAACCTGGCGTTTGGCTGCCACCGTGTAAGGACCGCCGGGGCCCACGATCTTGTCGACGGACCTAATGGAGTCTGTTCCGTACGCCAGAGCGGCCACTGCGTGCGCTCCACCCAAGGCATAGACCTCAGCGACGCCGAGCAAAGCAGCTGTCGCCAACAGATCCGGGTGTGGAAGACCATTTTCCTGCGGTGGCGTGACGATGCAGATCTCCTCCACGCCGGCAACCTGGGCGGGCACGACAGCCATCAGCAGGCTTGAAATCAGCGGCGCCGCACCGCCGGGGACGCAGATTCCGACGCGGCGTATGGGAGTGACCTTCTTTCCCAGTACGACTGAGTCCCCATCCTCCATGAACCACGAATTGATGCGCTGGCGCTCGTGAAAGGCGCGAATATTGGCCGCCGCCGCGTTGATCGCCTCAACCAGATCTGATTCCGACGCCTGCAAGGCGTCCTGCAACTGTGCTGGAGGCAGGAGAAACTGCTCTGGCGAAAGCACAACCCCGTCGAAACGCTCGCTGAATCGAACAAGGGCAGCATCACCATCGCGGCGGACGTCAGAGATAATGTCTCTGACTGCCTCTTCAATTTCTTCAGGAATGCCCGCTTGGCGCCCAAGGATGTCCGCCAATTTCGGTGGCAGCGGCGCATCGGGACTGTAGTCGACGATGTCGATCATGGTTTGGTCAGTAGACGACTTTGCTTAAGGGATACTCGATGATCCCCTCGGCACCGGCGTGCTTCAATTGCGGGATGATGTCACGGACAAGGCGTTCATCGGCAATGATCTCTACAGCAACCCAGTCTTCGTCGGTCTGGTTGGAGATCGTCGGCGCGCGCAGGGCGGGCAGAATTTCCATCACTTGAGCAAGGTGCGCTCGAGGGACGTTCATTTTCAAGCCTACCTTGCTGTCTGCCTCGAGTGCCCCTTGCAAGAGGGTGAGCAGATTCTGCGCCTTCTGGCGTTTCCACGGATCTTCCCAGGCGGTTTTGTTGGCTATGAAGCGGGTCGTGGACTCAAGCATCACATCAACAATGCGTAGTCGATTCGCTCGCAGCGAGGATCCCGTTTCGGTGCCGTCGACGATGGCGTCTGCCACGCCGGGAATCCCGGCTTTTACTTCTGTGGTCCCCCACGAGAAATCGACCTCTGCCTGGATGCCTCGCTCCTCGAGGTAGCGACGAGTCACGCCGACCAATTCGCTGGCGATTGTCTTGCCTTGCAGATCCTTGAGGGTCTTGATGGGAGAATCCTCCGGGACGGCGATCACCCACCTCAGAGGGCGCGATGTGGCCTTGCTGTAGCGCAGTTCGCCAATTTCGATGACGTCAGCCTGCCACTCTTCCACCCAGTCCTTGCCAGTAACCCCCACATCGAGAACTCCTCGCTCGACGTAGTGGGCGATCTCCTGCGCTCGGAACATCAGGCCAGAGAGCTCTGGATCATCGATCTCGGGCTCGTAAGAGCGTGAGGGCAGATTAATACGATAGCCGGCTCGACCGAAGAGCTTGAACGTCGCCTCCTGCAAACTGCCAGAAGGAAAGCCGATTTTCAGGTTGTTGGTGCTCATTTCCCTAATCCTTCGTGCCTCTGTGGGGTCTTATGATGCACCGAGGCCCTCCAGCACACGACGCGTCTCGCGTTGATCTTCCTCTGTGCCCTCTGATTGTAACCTCAGTAGGGCTTGGATTGCTTCTGGCGCGCCGATCTGTTCGATCGATCGCACGGCTTTCGTTCGGATACTCTGGTAGGGCTCGTCCAGTGCAGCGACGAGGGCTTCCACCGTGTTCGATCGATCCTGACCGCTCAGTGGCCCTTTTGATCGTGGTACAAGACCGGCGCCGATTTGACCCAACGCCTGGACGGCGACATGCCGAACTTCCGCTGACGGATCACGTGACAAGCGGATCAGGGCCGGCGCCATGCCTGTATAGCCGAGGTGCCGAGCACTTTGCAGCGCAGCGATGCGCACTTTCGGTGTCGGGTCTCTTAGTTGGGCAATCACGATTGCCGTCAGACTGTCGCGCAGATCCGCATGAATCGTGTCGTCATAACAACGCCCAAGTGCGGTCACCACCTGCGCCCGAAACCCCTTCGAGGGGGTCCCGAGATGAGACAGTAGATCTGGCACCGCCGACGGCGCTCGCAGTTCGCCAAGCCCCCAGGCTGCATACTGAGCAACATTGAAAGAATCATCTCCCAACATCCGGATCAGCGTATCTGTGGCACGAGGATCCTTGATGCGTCCGAGTAATCGTGCAACCTCGAAACGGACCCGAATAAACTCTGAGTGACTCTCTTCAATGAGTCTCTCGACGACGGCTTCGCCGTAGAGGATCAGTTGCGCCGCCGCTTTTTCGCGAACCTCCGACCGAATACTGTGTAGTTGCTCGAAGAGGGGCTCCGGCGACGGCTCGGAACATGCCCACAAAGCTGCCGTCATGACAGCGATCATGGGAAACAGCCATGTGTTCTTTCGGTCAGGGTTTGCCACAGTGTCAAGGATAAGCCTGGGCGCAGATTGCGTCCACGAATCGCACCGCAGTCATGGCGCGTTAGAAAAAGCTGCTTCGTCGCAGGGGAAGGTCGTCGGGAAAGGGGTAGAGGTTACCCCACAGCAGGGCACCGATAATCATCACAGCCAGATACCAGAGAAGCATTCTTCTGCCGAAGACGGCCCCGAGGGTGCCCAGTGTATGGAACTTTGTCGCAGGACCAGCGATGAAGAAGGCAAGAGCGGCGCCTGGGGTCATGCCCATCTGAATCATGATTTCCACGATGGGGAGGGAGCCGCCACCACAGGCGTATAAGGGTACACCAAGCGCGACCGCAGCTGGCACAGACCAACGACTGCCGGCGCCGAGTACGGATCTGACCATCTCAGGCGACAGGAGTGCCGCCGAAAGGGACGCGATCAGGATGCCGATCGTAAACCACTTGGCGATGAAGCTAAGATCCTTCAGAAATCTGGCTGGCAACTCTCCCCAGGATGGCATGGGCAGTGCTGCACCGGAGCCACCGGCCACGGCAGGATATGGTCGAGGATCACCGTGGGGGCTTTCCGTTCGCGGCAGGATCGCGGCTGACAGATGGCCATGTCGTTGCAACAGATGCGTTCCGAAACCCGCAACAAGCCCAATTGACAGGGCTGTGAGGGTACGGGCCGTTGCCATCTGCAAACCTAACGTGCCGTAGGTGTAAACAAACAGCGCCGGATTCATCAGAGGTGAGGCGAAAAGGAAGGCGATGACAGGAGGTGCGATCACGCCGGATTGAAGAACACGGGCGGCAACGGGAATCGCGGCGAAAGTGCACAGGGGCGAGAGCAAGCCGAGAAAACTTGCACCGATGATGGAGCCCGTCCGATGTCGTTTCAGAATCTGATCGAGTCGTGCACGTGGTAACAGATGCGAGGCCAAGGCGCTGCAAGCTGCACCAATCAGGACCCAATACCACAGCTCCGCGGACAACTCAAAGAACTGAATGCCCACATCTCCCGTGTAGGTCCCGGGCAACTCGTCGCGGCACCAATCCGCAGCGTAGTACAGGAGATACGTCGGCGATAAGAAGAGCTCTAGCACGAACTGGGCATTTCGTCGGAAAGGGTTGTGGCAGGAGAAGTTACGGTCCTATCAATCGTAGTGTAAACCAGGGGAAAGTCTTTGACAACCGGCAAGCCCCACAGTAGCTTGAGCGGTCTGCTGCGGCTCACGCCGAAAACCCCAATTCGCATGAAAAAGCCCTGTCGAAAACTATGAATCCCAAACTCCATCCGACTCTTCTCCGTCCGACCCTTTTCAGCGTTGCCCTCATCTGTGTGCAAGTCGCCCTTACCCAACCGCTTCAGGCTGAGCCGGCAGCTGACGCCGTCAACCACTATCGGACGGGGTACGAGTTATTGCAGTCGAAAGACTTTCGCAATGCAGCCATTGAACTGGAACAGGCTGTCCAGATCGACTCGACGTATGGTGACGCACATTATGCACTCGGCATGGCACACGCGTCCTTACAGGACTTCGACAAATCAGCGATGTCCCTGGAGGCAGCCCTTCGCCAAGGGACGAGTCGTGAAGAATTGGCGCAGAGAATCCCTCGACTCTTGGGCGATCTCTACTTCAAGGCAGCCCTGAAGTCGCGCAAACAGCGGCGCTATGGAGAGGCCATCGAGCGCTTTGGGAACTCCCTCACCTACCGACCTGGGAACGCTCAGGCGCACTTCAGCATTGGCACCTGCCATCTCCAGCTACGCCAGCCTGATAAGGCGCAAGCCGCATTCGAGGCCGCGATAAAGGCGGATGCCAAGTACAAATGGCCCTACGTCTCGCTAGGAAACATCCATCGCCGCGCCGGGGAATTTCGCCTGGCTCGCAGCATGTATGAGAAAGCCATTTCTCTGGATGGCGAATTTGCGGATGCCTTCGAGGGCCTTGCTCACGTGCAGATTGCATCCGAAGACCTTGCAGGTGCAGTCGCAACTCTACAGAGAGCGGTGGCCATCAATGCGGACTATGCTGAAGGATTTGTCCTGATCGGTACGGCCTTGAACCAGCTTGGGCGTCATGGTGAGGCAATTGATCCGTTGCAGCAGGCGACACGGCTCGAAGCAAAGAATGCGGACGCCCACTATCGATTGTCAGAGGCTCATCTTGGTATCGGCGGTTTCCGCGCGGCGGTTCAGGCGGGAAAAAGGGCGGTCAATCTTCGCCGTGAGTTCCATGCTGCACAGGTCGTACTCGCCGATGCCCACTACAAGCTGGGCGAAGTGGACGAGGCGCGCCGCTACTATACAGCGGCCGTCAGCGACAGCCGTTTCAAAGACTACTGTCAGCATCAGCTCGATGAGATCGATCGACCGCAAGAAGGCGGACAGTAGGTAGAAACACAGGAGGCCTGCAGATGCCATTGCTCGTTGCTACGGGCAATCCGGGCAAACTATCCGAATTCCGTCGCCTTCTCGCTGGCATAGACATCGTCGGTCTCAGCGACGTGGGGTTGAGCGATCTTCAAGTCGACGAGCATGGCGAGACCTTTCGCGACAATGCACTCCACAAGGCGCAAGTCTACGCTCGAGCGGCAAACTGTATCGCCATCGCCGACGACTCCGGACTCGTGGTAGACGCCCTCGGTGGGGCGCCTGGCGTCTACTCGGCGCGATTTGGGACGCCAGACCTCGATGACACCGGCCGTTGCCATTTTCTGCTGGAACGACTTCAGGGTGTTGCGGATCTCGACCGGGGTGCTCGTTTTCGCTGTCATCTTGTCGCCTGTCCCCCCAAAGGCGATCCCCTTGTCGAGGCGGATGGAGTGTGCGAGGGGCGGATCATGCAAAAATTGCATGGGTCAGGAGGTTTTGGTTACGACCCGGTCTTTTTTCTACCAGAGCTCGGATCATCCATGGCACAGATCTCCGCAGCGCAGAAGAATCAGATCAGCCATCGGGGGCGCGCCATTGAAGAACTGAGACCCCCCCTGCTTGCCACGTTTCCCGAATTGCTCAGCACCCGCTGACCGCGGGCACTGTCTGTTTCCAGCTATGTTCGGACCCTTCTCGCGTTACGCGGCCCCCTACCGTGGACGCATGCTCGCAGGTGTGCTCGCCATTGCCTTCGCTCAGGCGGCGGCAGCAATCATCCCCCGTGAATTGGGGTTAGCCATCGACGCTCTTGGCGTGCCGACAGACGAGAGTGCCGTCGTCGTCGGTCGCCACATTCGAAATGTGCTGACTCTCGCCCTTGTCGTCGCTCTTGGTGGCTATTGCATGCGGCGCCTGTTGGGAAGTGCGTCGACACGTATCGAATACGATATCCGCACGACCTACTTCGACCACCTGTTGACATTGCCGCTGTCATTCTACCAAACGCAGCGAACGGGCGATCTGATGGCTCGGGCGACGAACGACCTCAACGCAGTGCGGATTTTCTTCACCTACGGTGTCCGTGGGATTGTCGAAACAGCCCTCATCTTCGTGTTCTCTATCTGCATGATGTGCCTGGTGGACTGGGAGCTGTCACTCTGGGTGCTCACACCGCTGCCTCTGATGAGTCTGTTCATCATCCGCATGGCTTCGCTGGTGCACACTCGCTTCAAAGCGATCCAGGAATACTTCGGCGAGATGAGCAACTTCATTCAAGAGAATGTGTCCGGTATCCGCGTCGTGAAGGCCTTTGTCCAAGGGCCGGCACAGTCCGATGAATTTGACACGCTCAATCTGGAGTACCTGCGTCGCAACAACGAGTTGATCCACACGCGTGCCGTCTATCGCCCCCTGTCTTTTCTCATTGCATCTCTCGGGCTGGGTCTGAATCTCTGGCTGGGAGGAGCGGCGGTCATTGAAGGGCGACTGAGCATCGGTGATTTCGTCGCATTCAATGCCTATCTCACACTCTTGATCCGACCCATCTCCTACATGGGATGGGTGATCGACCGTTTTCAGCGGGCCCTGGTCGCAATGCGCCGGATCAATGAGATCCTGAGTATCGATGCGGAGATTGACGACTCCGACGCGGAGAGGGTGGAGACCGATACAGGCAGTGAAGGAACACCTCGCGGCGAAATCGAATTCTGCAACGTCGGCTTTTCCTATGGCGAGATGGCCGCCCTGCAACAGATCGATCTGAAGGTCGGGGCTGGAACAACACTGGGTGTCATCGGAAGGGTCGGGTCGGGGAAAACGACCCTCGCGAGATTGATCCCACGATTGATCGAGGCGACGCAGGGCGAAATTCTGCTTGATGGCCTGCCCCTGCGGAAGTGGTCGCTGGACCAGTTGCGCCAACACATCGGCTATGTGGCCCAGGTCCCTTTCCTGTTTTCGACGACGATGGCCACCAATGTCGCCTATGGCGATGCACAGGCAGATGACGAGCAGATTCGGCAAGCAGCTGATGAGGCGCAAGTGCATAGCGACATCGAAGCATTCGAGCACGGCTACCAAACGATCGTCGGCGAGCGGGGTGTCACCTTGTCTGGTGGACAGAAGCAGCGCTCGACACTTGCCCGCGCCCTGCTGCGTCGACCCAGCATCCTCATCCTCGATGATGCCCTCTCGGCAGTCGATACGAATACAGAAACGGCCATCCTGGGTCATCTGCGTCGGATCATGGCGCAGCGGACAACCATTCTGATTGCCCATCGCATTTCGACTCTGCGAGATGCGGACCACATCATCGTCCTCGATGAGGGTCGTATCCTGGAACAGGGCACGCACGATGAATTGGTAGGGTTTGACGGATTCTACGCTGACCTGGCGCGACGCCAGCAGTTGGCAGCTGAATTGGACAGCCTGTGAGCACAGCCATCGAGGTAGAAGAAGCCGAAGAGCGCCCTGTGCAGTTGACATTGGTATTGCGCCTGGTCGGCTACCTGCGCAACTACAAGGCACGCGTCGCTGCTGCCCTGGTGCTCATTCTGATCTCGGCCACGGCGAGCCAGGTAGGACCGCGACTGACACAGATCGGTGTGGATGAGCACATCCTGCGTGGCGACATGGATGGGCTCTATGGTCTGATTGGTCTGTATTTCCTCAGCATCATTGTCCAGTATGCCGCCCAATACGGGCAGACGCGTGTGACCGAGTTGACGGGTCAGTACGTCATGGTTGATCTGCGCCGACAGATCTTCCAACACTTACAGCGCCTGCCCTTGAGATACTTCGACCGAACGCCCGTCGGTCGGACGATGACACGAACAACGAATGACGTGGAAGCCCTCAATGAATTTTTCACGGAGGGCGTCGTGTCCGTCTTCATGGACCTGTTCACACTCATCGCCATCGTCGCATTCATGGCCGATATGGACTGGCACCTGACGTTGGCCTCTTGCACCATGATCCCGATCCTGGCACTCGCCACGTTCTATCTGCAGAACAGGGCCATGGGCGCCTATCGAGAGTTGCGACGCCGACTGGCCCGTCTCAATGCGTATCTACAGGAAAATATTACGGGCATGGAGGTCGTGCAGCTCTTTGGCCGCCAGCGTCAGAATCTGACGGAATTCGACGACGAGCATCTGCCCTATCGACAGGCAGAGGATCGTGAGATCCACTACTACGCCATCTTCTTCCCCTTCACAGAATTCATCGGCACCGTCGGCATGGGTGTCGTCGTCTGGTATGGTACAAGCTCGGTACTGGAACAGCGGATCGATCTGGGTGTGTTGATCGCTTTTCTGCAGTATGTGCGGCGGTTTTTCCGCCCCATCATGGATATTTCTGATCGCTACGCCCTTCTACAGAGTGCCATGGCTGCGTCAGAACGAATCTTCGAATTGCTCGACCACCCAACCGAATCACAGGGCGGCAAAGCGACACAATCGTCCGACCCGACGGCGGCGGCAATTGAGTTTGAAGGTGTTTACTTCAAGTATGACCCGGAAGGGACGCAGTGGATTTTGGAGGACGTCAGCTTCCGCGTTGAATCAGGACACAGCTTGGCCCTGGTCGGCGCCACCGGATCGGGCAAGACGACAATCGTCAACCTGCTGTGTCGATTCTACGAAATACAGCAAGGAACGGTGCGCGTAGATGGCGTGGACGTGCACGATTGGGACGTACACGCTTTGCGTCGCCGGATCGGGATTGTGCAACAGGATGTGTTTCTGTTTACCGGTGACATCGCCGGCAATATCCGGTTGGGCGAGCAAGGGATTGCCGATGAGCGGGTGCGTCAGGTTTCGCGCTATGTGAATGCAGAAGGATTTATCGATCGACTGCCGAAGGGCTTCAGTCAGCCCGTCGCCGAAGGAGGGTCCAGTCTCTCATCCGGGCAGCGCCAACTGCTCTCGTTTGCCAGAGCGCTGGCCTTCGACCCGCAGATTCTCGTCCTCGACGAGGCAACATCAAACATCGATACAGAGACGGAACAACTGATCCAGGACGCGATCGCACGACTGATGGAGGAGCGCACATCCGTCGTGATCGCCCATCGACTGTCGACAATTCGCAATGCGAATCAAATTCTCGTCTTGCACCACGGCCAGGTGCGGGAGCAGGGCCGGCACGATGAACTGGTCCGTCTAGGCGGGATCTACGCCCGTCTGCATCGACTCCACTACGGTGCTGAGGCAGACTCGGCTACGTGATCTGAGTCCGGTTCGGTCTCGCAGGTAACTTCCATCAGGCAACTAAAGAGCCACAGCCCGGACGCCAGACCAAGGATCACGCCAAGAAGGAAACGGATCACGTCGACGCCGCCTCGTCGGCTGTGTCAGCCGTTGAGAATCCGCTCTGCATGATATCCCGTAGCTGACCTTCGTGAGTCCGGGCCTCCGCCTTCAGGCCATCTATGCGCTCCTTCAGTGAGAGCAGCTGATGGTCGCCTTCGTAGTCGCCGCTTTGGAGCCGTTGATACATCTGCTCACCAAGCTCGGCATACGTATTTCGCAGACGTCGTCGTGTCGCCGCCATGTCGGCTCGGACACCCAACGCCTGGCCGATGACTTTGCCACGCTCTGCAACCTCAGCAAATCGCTCTCTGAAGGAATCAGCTATTTGCTTCTTCGTCGGCATCTTCCATGTCCTCTTGCCGGTGCACCATGAGATCTTCGACACGCTCAACGACCTGGTCACGCTTTTCACCTGCTGTTCTTGCAAGCTTGCGTCGGGTGATATCACCGCGATGAGGCGCCATGAGCACGCCGAGGGCTGCTCCGAAAACGATCCCTGCCAGGCATCCGAGAAGAAAACCGGTGAGGGAAGTGCCGCTGTCACGATTTGAGTAGTGCCGCATGTATGGCATGGACAACTCCTTGAAATCTTGTTCGGGACGATGAAATAGTAATGGTCGTGCCAAAACTATGCTGCTTACTACGTTGAATAAAGGCTGCCAGACACTTAAGTTCTGTGACCTATCTCGCAAAGGACGATTTTATTTTTGCGACCGACCACGTTGGCCACTTCCCGGCCACCCAGCCCTGTTCGCCCTCCCCCACCCCTGACGGTCACCGACTCCGTGTGTGCTGACAGGGGTCTCTTGTAAGGACGAGCCACTATGGCGAAGGTTCTCGACACGCCGTCGCACAGCCTCCGAGAGTTCCGCATTTTACCGGGTTTCACCCCTCCGGACGGCAATGCCCTGAACGTTGACCTGGTAACCCGTCTATGCCGCAACGGTGACGGATTCCTCGAGTTACACGCACCCTTCCTGTCTGCAGCGATGCAGGCAGTGACAGGTGTAGAGATGGCTGTCGCCATCGCCCAATTGGGTGGCATTGGCATCCTGCCAGTGAGCCAGACGATCGATGATCAGGCAGAGAAGATCGGCCGGGTGAAACGCTTCAAGGCAGGTTTTCAAACTTCCCTGACAACGCTTTCGCCCCGACATACGATCGCCAACATCATTCAGATCATGGAAGAGACAGGGTATTCGACGTTCCCCGTGACAGATTCCGGCGAATTCCATGGCAAACTGCTGGGAGTGATCACGGACAAGGACTTCGATGTGCGCCGAGATCACGCCTGCACCGTGGCAGAGCGCATGCGCTCGGATGTCAATCATGGTGTGAATATCCAGGATCTGAAGGAAGCCAACCAGCTGATGATCAAGTTCGGCCGGGGGTTTCTTCCGATCGTCGATGATGAAGGCAAGCTGATCTCAGCGGTCTTCAAGAAAGACCTGGATAAGCACCTCCAGCACCCAAACGAGTCGATCGACGCAAAAAAGCGCCTCCTCGTGGGGGCCGCCGTGTCCACGCACCCTGAGGACCGTGAACGAGTCCAGTGCCTGGTTGAGCAAGAGGCCGATGTCATCGTCATCGACGCCTCCGATGGTCACACACATTATCAGCGACAGATGATCGAGTGGATCAAGGGCAACTATGAAGTCCCCGTCATCGGCGGGAATGTTGTCACGTCTCAAGCCTTTGACTTCCTCGCGGAAGCCGGCGTCGATGGTGTAAAAGTGGGTATGGGTATCGGCTCGGGCTGCACCACCCAAGAGGTGAAGGCAACGGGTCGCGGCCAGGGCTCGACCCTTCTGGATATTGGTCCCGCACGCGATCGGCACGCAGACAAGACAGGCAACTACATTCCCATTGCCGCCGATGGTGGCATCAGCGGCCCCGCCGACATGTCGGTCGCATTGGCTCTGGGTGCCAACTCGTTGATGATGGGCAATTTCTTTGCTCGTTACACCGAGTCAGCGGGCAACTTGATGCGCAATGCAGCTGGAGAGATCGTCAAGGAGTATTGGATGGAGGGCAGTGCGAAAGCGAGCAATCATCGCCGCTACTCGCAATTGAAGAATCTCTTCTTCGAAGAGGGAATCACCGGATACGTCCCTCATCTGGGATCAATCTTCGAGAAATTGCCCGTCGTACTGCAGATCCTGCGGTCGACGATCGCCACAGCAGGCTGCCGATCGATCCAAGAATTGCATACAGAGGCTGTCCTGGAAAAGCAGTCACCGACGGCTTTGCGCGACTCAGACATTCATGACATGGTCCCCGCCAATATCGACCACCAGATCCTCTAGCCAACCCAGGCGAGACGGGCTATGTGTTCCTTCGCGTCCGTCGACCTCGAAGCCAATTGGCGATGACCTCTTCTGTTGTCGCTCAGGTCTTTGACGGACCTGGCCAGCCATTCCGGCCTGAACAGTACCCCTTGCCCACGCCGGGCCCAGGCGAACGGATCGTTGCCATCCGTTGTGCCACGCTCTGTGGTTCCGATGTGCACACCGTCGAGGGGCGGCGGCACGAGCCGACCCCTGCCATCTTAGGGCATGAGGGAATCGGAGAGGTCATTGCAGCGGGAACCGGCGTCGAACACGATTTGGGCCGGCGCGTGACATGGACGCTGGCCGATAGTTGTGGACAGTGTCGATTTTGCCAGCAACTGGACCTGCCGCAGAAGTGCGACGATCTGTTCAAATACGGTCATGCCAGTCTAACCGACGGCACCGGCCTGAACGGCACCTACGCTTCACACGTGCTGCTGCGGCGTGGCACGCACGTGGTCGATGTGCCTGCCACGATCAGTGACGCAGTTGCGGCGCCCGCCAATTGCGCCCTCGCCACGGCTGCTGCTGCCATCGACGTGTTGCCAGACGGCGTTGATCGAATTCTGGTTCAAGGAGCTGGACTACTCGGACTCTATGCGGCGGCACTGCTACGTCACCGCGGGGTAAAGTCCGTATGGTGCTGCGATCCACTGAAGAAGCGACGACAGCAGGTCGCCTCCTGGGATGTGACAGCCATCCACCCAGAAGACGTGGGGAAAATTGATGAATGCGATGCCGTCTTGGAGATGTCCGGTTATGCGCCGGCCGTCGCGGACGGTGTGCAGGTATTGAGAATTGGTGGCACCTACGTCTTCGTTGGCATGGTCCACCCGGACAGCCACCTGCCACTGACGGGAGAGCAGGTGATTCGCAAGAGTCTTCGTTTGCAGGGAGTCCACAACTATGCACCACGTCACCTGAATCAGGCCGTGGATTTTCTTGCCGAACTTGGGCAGGATGATCGACTGGAGAATCTCGTCTCCCCACCGCGGCCGCTAGCAGAGCTGTCGCAGGCTTTTGAGGAAGCCCGCAGCCAGGCATGGTTGCGTGTCGCAGTTGCGCCAGACGCTTGCCTGTAGTGGTACAGGCGATAGCTACCCAAGACATGACTTCGGAGAGATCATGAGTACAGTCGCCCAACCTTTGACAGTCGAGGTCAATGGTCGTAGCTACACAGTACCCGAGACGCCAATCGTCGGCATCTGTCTCGATGGTTGCGAGCCAGATTATCTGGATGCTGCCGCCACACTGATGCCAAATCTCGCGTCGATCGTAAACAATGGCATTCGCGGGGAAGCACGCAGCGTCGTGCCATCATTCACCAATCCAAATAATGTCGCCATCGTCACCGGTGTCCCCTCATCCATCAATGGCATCCCTGGCAACTTCTACTACGATGCCGAAGCGGATGCTGAGGTGCTGATGAACGATCCCGCCTGGCTCCGGTGTCCAACACTGCTGGCAACGCTCTCTCAAGCGGGGATCGATGTCGCTGCGGTCACAACGAAAGATAAGTTGCGTGCCTTTCTGGCCCAGGGACTGGCAGATGGAGCGATCGCTTTCTCCGTCGAGAAGGCAGAACAGGCGGCCAGGGAGACGCATGGGATTGAGAATGTTCTTGAGATCGTAGGACGAGACAACCCGGGAATCTATGATCCCGAAGCGAGCGTCTTCTGCATCGAAGCCGGTGCCCGTTTGATGGAGGCGGGTATGGCGAAGGTGCTGTATCTGTCGACGACAGACTATGTCCAGCACAAGTGGGCACCTGGGGAACCGGAGGCTAACGAGTTTTACGCGCGACTCGATCAATTCCTTGGTGAATTGGACCGATCGGGTGCGATCATCGGTATCACAGCAGACCATGGAATGAATGTCAAGACACTGGCAGATGGCACGCCGAATGTGCGCTATCTGGAGACCATCCTGGTAGACGCTGGAATCGATGAAGCGCGTGTAATTCTGCCGATCACCGATCCCTACGTCGTCCACCACGGCGCCCTCGGATCGTATGCAACGGTCTACGTAGATGGCGAGCACATCGCCAGATCGCTAGAAATTCTGGGCGCCATCGATGGTGTTGAAGCGGTTCACACGCGCGACGAAGCAGCCAAGCTGTTCGAGTTGCCTGCCGATCGTATTGGTGACCTTGTCGTGTTGGCCGACCGCAGTACCGTGCTGGGGCGCACACCCGACTGGCACGATCTGAGCAATGTCTCGGAAGGACTACGGTCGCATGGTGGCCTGCACGAGGCGACCGTACCCTTTATCGTCAATCGGCCACTGAACGAGGCATGCCACGATCGGCTTCTGGCAGGGCAGATGCGCAACTACGATCTGTTCCACATCCTGTGTGATGGCATCGCTGATGCTTGAATTCGGCACCGTCTGCGGAGGACGACAAGAATCGAGTGGTCAGTGGCTGGACGTGACCAATCCCTTCCATGGGAAACTCATCGGACGCGTGGCCCTCGCAACGGCGCAGCGCGTGGAGCAGATCCTGCAGGAGACACATGCGGCACGGATTGATCTGACGCGGCGGCAGCGGGCGGATGTATTGCTGGCCATGGCGGATGCCATCGATGCACGTCGTGATGAAGTGGCGCGAATGATTACCGATGAGGCGGGACTGTGCCTCAAGGACACGACCTACGAGGCGGGTAGGGTCGGCGATGTGCTGCGCTTTTCTGCTGCACGATCACTGGAAGATGATTCAGAGGTCTATCCCTGTGATATCACGCCCCATGGGAGATCTCGCCGCATCTATACCATGCGCGAGCCACTTCGTCTGGCCTGCGCCATCACGCCTTTCAACCATCCCATGAATCAGGTCGTGCACAAGGTTGCGCCCGCCATAGCGGTGGGGACACCGGTCGTGCTCAAGCCGTCCGAGAAAACGCCCCTGTCAGCCTATTGGCTGGCTCAGCTGGCTCTGGATTGTGGATTACCTGACAATGCCTTCAATGTCGTGAATGGTGACCTGGCCCAGATCGCGCCCCTGCTGGTTCAGGGCGAACATGTGGAGATGGTGACCTTCACCGGTTCGAGTACGGTCGGTCGCCAGATTGCCGCCGACGCCGGCTACAAGCGTCTGATTCTTGAACTAGGAGGCAGCTCTCCCCTGCTGGTTCTTGAGGATGCTGATGTGGAAGAGGCCGTCGACATCGCCATGGCAGGCATCTTCAAGAATTCCGGCCAACGATGCACAGCCATCCGACGCCTGCTCGTACACCGCTCCCTCGCGGATCGCTTCGCAGAAGGCCTGGCTGCGAAGACGGCTGAGTTGAGCTACGGAGATCCATACGATTCGACCACCGATATGGGAACGGTCATTGACGAAACAGCAGCTCGGTTGCTCGAAGCTCGAGTAGACGAGGCCGTCGCTGCAGGAGCACGCGTTCTACAGGGCAATCATCGAGAGGGTGCACTGTACTCACCAACCGTCGTCGACGGTGTGGAGAACGACTTCCCTCTGGTTCGTTCCGAGAGTTTTGGCCCCATTGCTTCCATCCTGCGCTTCGATACTCTCGATGAAGCGCTGGCCATCGCTAACGATACAGAATACGGTCTGTCATCAGGTGTGGTAAGTCAGCACTGGCCCTCGATTCAACGTTGCATCAGTGGCATCGAAGCAGGGACGGTCAATATCAATGAGGCACCCAGTTATCGTCTTGAATGGACACCCTTTGGTGGGATCAAATCGAGCGGTCTGGGCTATAAGGAGGGAGTGATCGAAACGATGAAGGCCATGACCTACGTGAAAACCTACTCCCTGCCATGGGATCGTCCTTGATTCGTCAAGCACAGGTAGCCGTTGTCGGTGCCGGCATCGTCGGACTCGCCTGCGCCCTGAGCGCGGCTCGACGGGGACTGTCGGTTGTCTTATTCGAGCGATCACCACGCGCCGTAGGTGCTTCCGTGCGCAACTTTGGCATGATCTGGCCTGTGGGGCAGGCACCGGGAAAGATTCACCAAAGAGCGCTACGCACACGAGACATCTGGCTCGACATCGCGCCGAAGGCTGGGCTATGGGCGCAACAGGTAGGATCTCTTCATTTGGCCTATCACGAGGACGAGCGTGCGGTTCTTGAAGAATTCGCCGGTGAGGCACCTGCCCTTGGATACGAAGTGAAGGGGATCGGACCCGGGCAGATCGACGCCTACAGCAAGGCCGTCAACACCCAGGGCCTTGTGGGTGCTCTATGGAGTCCATCGGAGTTATGTGTCGATCCACGTGAAGCCATCTCGAGACTGCCGCAATGGCTGCATGACGAGTATGGGGTCGTGCTCCGCTTTGGCGAACCGGTGCATGCCATAGAGGCGCCGTTGGTCCATACCTCTCAGGACACGTGGCAAGTAGAGCGCACCTTCGTATGTAGTGGGCAGGACTTCGAGAGTCTCTACCCTGAAACGTACGCCGCCAGCGGTCTGACACGCTGCAAGTTGCAGATGATGCGCACGAAGCCGCAGCCAGAAGACTGGCGATTGGGGCCGCATCTGGCAGCGGGGCTCACACTCCGGCATTATGCCGCCTTCGAGATCTGCTCCAGTCTGCAAGCGGTGCGTGATCGGGTGACACGAGAGTCCCCCGAATTCGATCGCTGGGGTATCCACGTGATGGCATCCCAGACAGGAATCGGTGAAGTCACCATCGGCGATTCACATGAATACGGCGACTCCATCACTCCCTTCGATCGTGCCGAAATCGACGATCTCATCATCGACTATCTACGCACCTTTATCCGCCTGCCGGACCTGGCCGTCGCCGAGCGATGGCATGGCATCTATGCCAAGCGAACCGATGGTGGCGACGACTTCATCGCGGAACCTGCACCGGGCGTGACCATCGTCAATGGTGTCGGTGGCGCTGGGATGACGACAAGTTTCGGCCTTGCCGAGGAAGTCTTTGCTGGCAGCTAGTCGCTGGCGGATCCAGTCGACTACAGGGTTCCCAGTTCAACCTTTCTACCCTCACTCAAACTGACCTGCACGGCCTCGGTGAAGGTCATGTATTTCACGCCGTCATCAAAATTCGTGTGGGTCACGGGCTTACTGTCGCGGATCGAAGCGACGAAGTCCGCCTCCACGTCCCAGCCCCAGGCCTTCTCGGGTGCCACATCCAGGATACGAAAATCGTCGTCGCCCTCCAGGGCGACGAACGCTTTGCCCCCTTCGAGTTTGAAGGCTCCCTTCGTCCCGTGGACCTCAAAGCAGCCACCACGACCATGCTTGGCGACACTGCTGATGTGATACACGGCAGTTGCCCCGCTCTCCAGTTCGGTCACAATGCCCAGGCTGTCAGGTACATCAACGGCGCGCTTGCCACCCTCCGGGTCGGGTCTGTGGGTCGTGAAGGTGTGTGCATGGGCGACCAACGCACGATCGTGACCAGCATAGCGGCGCACCGTCTCATTGAGAATCCCCATGGCCATGATGTTCTGCCCTGATAGATCCCGGCGCTGGCGCCAATGCAGAGGTGTTGAGGTATCGAAACCACCACCCAGGGCGCTGACATGAATCTCCAGTAGTGAGCCAAAAGCTCCATCAGCGACCATCTGCAGAAGGGTCGGCTCACTCTCCAGATAGAATGGGGCAGGCACGATCATGGCCACGCGATCTGAGCCTTTCGCCGCTGCCTGCATACGGCGCGCTTCAGCCAGGTCCATCGCCATTCGTGCTTCGGTCAGGATGTGCTTGCCAGCTTCAAGGGTGGCGATGCTTATGTCGCAATGCAGGTAAGGCCAGGTGCCAACACATACCGCGTCGATGTCGTCGGCAGCCACGAGTTCCTGCCAGTTCTCGTAGACGGTGGCTATACCAAACTCGTCCGCAGCCTTTTGCCCGGACTCACGCGACCGGTTGCAGACCGCTACGACCTCGACACCATCAATTTCTTGGAATCCAGGGATATGACGACTACGGGTGTTGGCGCCAGCGCCGACAATGCCGATGCGCAGACTCATGTGTTGTCTCCTGTCTTGGGTGGAATAGTCCATTCATATAGATGCGTACGTGCTCGTTCGTAGGAACTCGGTCCACGGCCGATCCAACATGCTCCACCAGAGTCAACTTCGATCAGATGCGGAGAAACCGGTTCGTATGCCGCTCGCGGTGCGATTGCACCTTTCGCTGCGAGAATCTTCTGTTGCTGAGGGGCGATACCGACACTGGTGATCTGATGAATGCTGTTAGGTGATTCTCGCGAACTGTTGAGGACGAGCAAACCGCCGCCTGTGCCACAAGGTACACGCACGACGGCGGTTACTCCTTGTTTGTGCCGACGGGCCCCGCCGTGTCGTCGCTCGAATTCCTCGTAGACACCATCACTCAAGGTCCGGACGAATCCCTCGATCCGCAGTGGACTGCCGTGCTCCGAGTCGGTCTTGCCACCGACAGTCAGGGCAACGGCAACACCAATGCCTGCATCCACACATTGCTGCGCCGCCGCGGGATCCCAGATCGTTACAACCCAGCCATCGGCCTCCTGTTCAAGCAATTGCTCAAGGACGAAAGTGGAGTCGCCCGCTGCACCGCCGCCGATGTTGTCGCCAAAGTCCAGGAGGGTTGTTGGCCGACGATCAGATGCGATCGCTTCCTCGACAGCTGCTGCTGGTGTGGGAACATCTAGGATCAGTTGCTGGCGAATCGCCCAGACCGCCTCGCCGAGGCGCACCGCTTCGGTGACGGCCAGATCTGCGTCTGAGTCGGTCACTACGACAACGGCAGGTCCCATCCAGTCGACATCTGCATATTGATAGCCAGCCGCGATGGAGGCGGCCAGGATGCCGGGCTGCTGCTCCAATCGGATCGCGTCCTGCATCAACGGCTGCATGGGTGAAGCACTCGTGTTGTGGAAATAGATATTGAATACGACTTCGGGTTTCACCAGATGCATCGTCGGTCGAATCTCGCCGCGGATCGTGCGGGCGAGAATGCTTGCCGCCTGCATGCCGCGCTCACGCTGGTCTATGTGGGGATTTGTCTTGTAGATAACTAACGCGTCAGCATCCTCGATCAGTTCAGGTGGCACATTGGCGTGATAATCATGGGTGACAACAATGGGCACATCCTCACCAAGCTGTGCACGTACTCTGCGTACCGTCTCGGCATCGCCGTGGGGAATCCCGTCCACGACCATCGCACCGTGTAGTGCCAGCAAGACCCCATCTACTGGGCCTAGTTCGGACAGCCCGGACAAGATCTGTCCTGCAATCTCGTTGTAGGCGGCGGCAGTCACCGGGCCTGCCGGGGTCGCATTGGCTGACAGGATCGGCAGCAATTGCATGTCCTCGTCTGCGGCAGCGATGATGTAGCCGGCGATCTCGTGATAGGTATCCGCATGACGATCCAGCACCTGCTCGCCGAAGTGAATCGAAAAGTCCTCCAGCGTCGTCGGCTGACTTGCGAAGGTGTTGGATTCGTGAGCAAAACCGGCCACTGCAACACGCATGGATCACATCCTGAATTGGAGAGGCCGCCACCCCGATTGGACGGTGCGACGGCCTCAGATGAGCGGGACTGCGCCGGAAAACGGTAGCGTCCAGGAACGCGCCGGACTAGATCTTGCCTACCAGGTCTAGCCCGGGCTTGAGCGTATCGGCTCCTGGTTCCCAGTTGGCTGGACAGACTTGATCACCGTGTTCGGCGACAAATTGCGCAGCACCCAGTTTGCGCAGCAATTCCTTGGCAGAACGCCCGATGCTGTTGTCGTGAATCTCGATCGTCTTCAGAACACCTTCCGGATCGATCACAAAGGTGCCGCGAAGAGAGAGTCCAACACCTTCGATATACGTGCCAAAGGCGCGACACATCTTGCCTGTCGGATCTGCGACCATGGGATAGTCGACTTTGCCAATCGCGTCTGATGCGTCATGCCAGGCTTTGTGAACGAAAACGGTGTCGGTGCTGACACTCAGAATCTCAGCGTTGGACTTCTGAAAATCTGGATAGAGTTTGGCTGCATCTTCCAGTTCGGTCGGACAAACGAATGTAAAATCAGCGGGATAGAAAATCAGGCACAGCCATTTGCCCCGATAATCGCTGAGTTTGATCTTCTTTACTTCACCTTCGTGATATGCCTCAACCTCAAAATCAGGGACTTCTGCCCCAATCCTCGCCATTTCATCCACTCCTTGCAGCTTGCATGTGGGTCGTTGTGGGCCGGCAGCGCAGGCGCACCGGTATTCGAACTCGCTAGGGAATAATGAACGGATCTCCCCGACTCGGCGCAAAAACCACTATGCCCAATGAGTGAAACTCGAGCGACAACACGCGTCCTGTTTCTGACGCGCCGATATCCGCCTTCACGGGGAGGGGCGCAGACCCACGCCTTCAAGCTGTTTACCTACCTGGATCAACGGGCGCCGACTCGCCTGATCGCCTTGAAAGCGGAATCAATACTGCATCTGGCCTGGTTCATGCCCCTGACCTTTGTACGCGCCGCTGTGCACTTGCTTCTGGGTCGGGCAGACATCGTCTACTTCGCTGATGGCGTCGTCGCCTCACTGGCGTGGGCGCTGACTCCATTCAAGGGACGCGCGAAATTCTGCTGCTCCTTGTTTGGCCTTGAGATGACCTTCGGCAATCGCTGGGCCCGTGACTTGATGGGGGCTGGTGTACGGCGGTGTGATGGGATCGCCGTGATCAGCGACAATTCGCTACAGATTGCTGCGCAAACCTGGGACATCGACGCCGAACGGATGCGTCTCATCTATCTGGGCGCCGAACCTGAGGAGCTTCCTGAAGATCGCGATACAGTCCTTCGGCGGGCCTTCGAGGAGAAATACGGCATCGATTTCGATCATGATCGTGTCGTTCTGAATCTGGGCCGGCAGGTTCCACGCAAAGGGGTGGCCGCCTTCGTCGAGCAAGGTCTGGCATTGCTCGATCCAGATATCAAAATACTCATCGTCGGTGGCGGCCCTGATGCGGAACGTATCGCCGTGGGCCGGGACAAGCTCGAACGTCCCGAGCGTGTGTTACTACTCGGCGTCCTTGATGATGATGTGTGTTCCATGCTGCGTCGACACTGCGACCTGTTCCTGATGCCGAATGTGTCGACACCTGGGGATGTGGAGGGGTATGGCATCGCACCTCTTGAAGCGATGTATTTTGGGACGCCCGTCGTCGCCTTCGCCGTTGATGCGTTGGTGGAAGCCGTGCGTGAAGGGGGATGGTTGATCACTCCCGGTGACTATCAGGAATTCGCCGAGGCTGTGCACGCGTACTATGCGCTGGCGCCCGCCCGACGAGCCGAGGTGAACGCTCAGGCACGTGAATACTGTCTGCGCGAATATGGCTGGGACACAGCCTCTGCGCGCTATGCAGAGCTTTTCGAGGAGATTCAGAGCTAATGCACTTTCATGAATTGGATACACCTCAATTGTGTGTGGACGTCGAGGTCCTCGACGCCAATATCTCGCAACTGCAAGTGGCCTGCGACGAGTTGCAGATCGGTCTTCGAGTTCATACCAAGAGCCATAAGACACCAGCCATCGCACAACGTCAAATGGCCGCCGGCGCGGTGGGTATCGTTTCGCAGAAACTTGGTGAGGCTGAGGCGATGGCAGCTGCAGGAATACCGGACATCCTGATCCCCTACAACATTGTGGGTGCCGCGAAACTGGCCAGGTTGGTCAAATTGGTGGGCTCGGAGCAGACCCAGCTGACGGTAGCCGCCGACTCTGCGGCGACGGTCGAAGGGATCTCTGCAGCCATGTCCTCAGCCGGTCTGAGTCTACGCCTACTCGTTGAAATGGATACTGGCAGCCACCGATGTGGCACACAATCTGCAGAAGAAACCGTTGCATTGGCACAGCAAATCGAGCAGCTGCCGGGCGTCGAATTCATGGGGGTCATGACCTATCCCAGCAGCGAACGCGTCGGCCCCATTCTCGACCAGGTGCGCCAACTGGCTACGTCGGCAGGTCTTGATTTGCAGGTGATCAGTGGTGGCGGCACGGGTAGTCAGGAGATCTCTAAGGCCCTCGGTTGTACAGAGACGAGAATTGGTTCCTATGTCTGGGAAGGGATGACGCGAGTTGGCAAACGAGATGACCTACATCCACAACGTTGCCCTTTGCGCATGGTGACCACCGTGGTCTCCACCAACGTAGAAGGGCAGATTGTCATCGACGCCGGACAGAAGGCTTTCACAAGCTATCCGCCTGCCCCGTACGGATACTGCCTTGAATATCCTGAGATCTTCATCAAGGGGATGTCTGTCGAACACGGCCACGTGGACATTACCGGGAGCGACCATAGATTCAAGGTTGGTGAGATACTGTCGTGGATTCCCTTGCATGGAGGCATGACGACGAATCTTCATGATCGACTGATCGCCTTGAGGCAGGACGAAGTGATTGACGAGTGGACCGTCGACGGCCGCGGCCGCACACAATAGCACCCACGGAAATTCTTTACCGGAGCCCTGACGAACCATGGAAGTACAGCCCCCGACTGCCAACATTATCGATGTCGACGCAGCCAGTTTTGAACAGATCGTCCTGCAGGGATCACAAGGCAAGACCATCGTTGTTGACTTCTGGGCGCCCTGGTGCGGTCCCTGCAAGACCCTCACACCGATTCTTGAAGAAGTAGTCACCCAACTGGGCGCCAACGTGATTCTCGCCAAGGTGAATGTCGACGAGAATCAGGAATTAGCGGGGGCATTGCGTGTGCAAAGCATTCCGGCTGTGAAAATCGTCAAGGATGGTCAATTGGTGGACGAATTCACGGGCGCCTTACCCCGTGAACAAGTCGAGCAGATGCTACGCAAACACGTGCCGGAGGCGGAACCCACCGAGGCCGAAGAAACAGCCGATCTGGCAGACGCTGCGCGGCAGCGTCTGGAAGCAGGAGATCATCTGGGCGCCGACGAACTGTTCGCCCAGGCACTTCGAGATGACGCCGACAATGGCGCCGCCCTGCTCGGACTGGCGCGACTCAGGCTCTTGCAGGAAGCAGATGAAGCCGAGGTCCGGGAGTTGGTGGGGCGCATCGAGGAAGGCACCAGCGAATGGGAGCAGGGCAAGGCCCTTCTGACTCACCTCGAATTCCGACAGTTGTGTCAGGAAGCCGGGGGGCGCCAGGTGTGCGCCGAGAAACTTTTGGCGAACCCGACCGACTCCGAGGCACGTTATCTGATGGGCTGTTGCTCTGCCGTGAGCGGTGACTATGCCAGCGCCCTCAAGGAGTGGTTTTCAATCATCGAGGATGACCGCAACTTCCGCGATGGTGCCGCCAAGGATGCGATGGTCTCTGTGTTCCACCTGCTAGGTCGCCAGCATCCGGCCGTCGATGACTACCCGCAGAGACTGTACCGAACACTGTATTGAGTTCGATCGCGGTGCAGCACCACGGTCGGGCAACTACACCCAGGCTGCCTGACCTGGGCCGAGAATCTTGACGCGTTGACCCTTGCGGGCGACACGTGTGTTTGGGAACCCCTCTTTTGCACGCGACAACATCGCCGCTGCCTGATCAGTCTGGTAATGGACGAGGGCGAGACTGCTCGTCGAGGACTCCTGCGCCACACGCGCAGCGTCTTGTGGCCGCGAGTGTAGATAGCGCTGGTTTATGCCCGAAGCCGTCGGCGGCGCTGCCGCCTCGTGGATCAACACATCGCAATCCTTGGCAAACTCCGCCAGACCTTCGTGATATGCTGTGTCTCCTGTGATCACAACACTGCCTCGCGTCACCGTGTCCGTGAAGCGATAGCTTCTGGCATCCAGGGGGTGGAATGCTCGGCCCACATCGACGCGCAGATCACCGATTTCGATTGATTCGTCAGGGTATACGTGGTGAATTTCGTGTTCCGGAACGACCTGGGGATATCGATCCGCCTGCAGAAAAGCAAGGGCAGCTGACGTCACGGGTGTGAGGTCTTGAGGGCCGTATAGGTGTAAGGGCCCAGCTTCTCGATCAGCGGCAGCGCGCTTGCTGTTGAGAAACAGGACGCCAGGCAAGCCGATCACGTGATCATGGTGGCAGTGTGTGATAAAGATGTGATCGATATCGGTGGGGGCGACCCCGAGGGCTTGCACGCTAATACCCGCGTTGAAGCCGACATCGACGAGGATGTCGCCGTTGACGAGAAAACAAGTGCTCTCTTCGCCATCACCTGGATATGCACTGCTGACACCGATGAACGCGACTTCCAGGGCCATTCTAACTCCTTGTCGTATTTCGTGGCGCCGATCAGTCGATCGGCGTGACGCCCTTCTTCAGAATGACGTTGCCATACTTGGCTGTTTCCCCCGTCATGACGACAGCATAGGCTGCTTGCGCTCGTTCGTAGAACGTGAAACGCTCAAGCTGAGCGATCGGTGGCGTTGCAGGCCAATGGCGATCGACAACATGTCGATAGGACGCCTCGACGCTCGGATCGAGTTGGTCGCCCGGCACGGGGGCCATCATGATGACTGGATCCTCGACATAAGCGTCCAGACAGAACAAGGGCAGGATCGCTTCCAGGAGATCTGGCACTCGAAGTCCGTCTGACCTCAGACACCGGCGTCCCATGGACTCACCTGGAAAGTGTGCATCTGCCAGGACAATCTCGTCCCCGTGGCCCATGCGATACAACTCGGCGAGCAGTTCAGGACTCAGCAAGGGGGAGATACCGACGAGCATCGCTGTCCTCCTTATCCGTCGAGGGGTGCATTCTTATCAAGGTATTCAATGTCTACCATGGCACTTCGATGCCGATCTGTTGCGCGACCTCCTCCAACCGTTGCCGATGATCAGCTCCCACTGGCACGCCTTCAGCTTTGAAAAGCGCTTCCTGCTCCGCTTCGACACCGCCGGCCATGTAGGAGGCCTTGAATCCCTGCAGAGGCGTCAACTCGCGCACAGCACGGACGTATTCGTCCATTTGCGCGCGAAACGTGGCTGCCTCGGCGAATAGATCGATGCGGAATGTGATCACCAGAGATCCCTGGTTTGCTCCCGGCCAGTTCCATCGCGGCGGAGTCCCATGTAGAGGAAGGCCCGAAAGTAGTCCTCCCCAAGACTGGCAGATCTCACCCATGCCGATGCAGCGCAGGACCAGACCAGGTGCGAGGTTGGCGATCTGGTCGCGATGAGGTGAACTCGCATACAGATCGTGCATGGCACCGAAGTCGAGCACGAGCGAGCTCTCTTCACCTGCAGGTGCACCGAAGGCCATCGGTGATCCTCCAGCGGCAGCATAGATCGAATCCCCCGGATTCAAGTTCAGCTGCACGCCTGACGTAACAAACGTTAGCAGATCGTGTTCGAGGGGCATTCTCGCGTAGATACCCGCTGCACCAAAGTGACCGTGGTTGCGCGTAGACATCACGGCGATCCCCGTCTGCTTCGCCTTCTCAATCACCTTCAAGGTGCCCTCGTGAGAGGGGAAATATCCGAGTCCGCCATCGCCGTCGACGAGGATGCTGCTCGGTGTTTCCTGGACGATGTGAACATTGGGCTCATTGTTCAGTTTGCCATCACGCATAAGAAGTGCATAGGTCGCAATCTGCTGGGTTCCGTGGCTGAAGATGCCCCGCAGGTCATTGCGACTGAGCAATGTACCCAGCAGTTTGGCCTTGTCCTCGGGCAGTCCCACTTTGATCGCTGCTGTGGCGACGAAGTCACGCAAGTCTTCATGGGAGACGCGAATATGTTCGTCTGGAGGTTGATTCATGTTGTCCTCTGGAGAGTAGCTTCTATTCAGGCAACGAAACTACCGCGTTTCGCTGTTGCGAGCTCTGTCTAATGTTGGATCAAGTTCCATCGCTCGGTCAACATGGTATTTCGCTCACCGTCATCTTCCGCGCACGACAACCGAGCAATTTCGAGGCGGATAGGCAGTGCCATGCAAAGCCGTTGCCGCCACCGGGCCTGCGTGGTATCTCATCCGGAGAAGGTAATAAACTTCACACTTCCCCCTGCACGCCATGGTTCGTTTCCCATTTTGTGGCCTAGCCGCGGAGTACTACACATCGAATCCATACTCGTTGACCCCTCTGCGGGCCACTTCTATCTTCGCGCCGCCTTCTCAGCCACCCTTCATCACCAGCCCGGAGTCCGGTCCACGTGAAGATTCAGCGACGCCTCACGGCTGCAAAACTGCAGCCCGCCATCAAGCGCTTCCTTCAACTGAGTGCGCGTAAGATTCTGTCTATCGACCGAACCTGGGACCCCGCCGAGGGTACTCCGGTGTTTACGCAGAAGGGGCAGTACACAACCCGCGGCTGGACTGAATGGACACAGGGCTTCCAGTATGGCTGTGCCATTCTGCAATTCGACATGACCGATGACCATCAATTTCTCGAACTGGGGCGACGACAAACGGTGGATCGAATGGCTCCCCATGTGAGCCATGTAGGAGTGCATGACCACGGTTTTAACAATCTGTCGACGTATGGAAATCTGCGACGACTCATGCGCGAGGGGCGAATGACCCACGATCCGCGCGAACTTGAGTTCTACGAGTTAGCCATCAAGTTGTCCGGCGCTGTGCAAGCAGCTCGCTGGACGCCGACAGCCCACGGCACAGGCTTCATCCATTCTTTCAACGGACCCCACTCCTTGTTTTCCGATACGATTCGTTCTTTGAGAATCCTGTGTCTGGCAGATCAATTGGGTCACGTGCTGATGGGAGAAGGAGACAAGGCGCACAATCTGTTGGGTCGTGCCATCGAACATGCCATCACGACGGCCCGTTTCAATGTCTACTACGGCGAGGCCCGGGACACATGGGACCTTGCAGGACGCGTGGTACACGAGTCGATCTTCAATACGAAGGATGGCAACTACCGTTGCGCCAGTACCCAACAAGGGTATTCTGCCTTTTCCACCTGGACACGGGGGTTGTCATGGGTGCTGACAGGCTACGCGGAGCAACTTGAGTTCTTCCGTACGATCAAGGGTTCGCAGATCGAGCCACATGGCATCAGCAAACGCAAATTGATGACCATGATGGAACGTGCCGCGATCGCTGCAGCAGAATTCCATATCGAAAACAGCTTCGCCGACGGCATCCCCTTCTGGGACACTGGGGCGCCAGGTGTCGCATCCTTTGGTCGATATACGAATACAGCGTCTGATCCAACCAACGATGTGGAGCCCCTTGATGCCTCTGCTGCTGCCATCAGCGCTCAGGGCTACCTACGTCTTGGCAATTACCTGCTCAGCAAGGGCGATAAATCGGCTGGCGAAAGGTATCGCGCCGCCGCTTTCACCATCGCCGAGGCACTCCTGCAAGAGCCTTATCTGTCGACGTCTTCTCGCCATCAAGGCATTACGTTGCACTCGATCTATCACCGGCCGAACAACTGGGACTATATCCCCCGCGGCCGCAAGATCCCTTGCGGTGAATCTGCCATGTGGGGTGACTATCACACGATGGAGCTGGTGCAGTTGGTGAAGAGAGAAGCGGAAGGTGATACGTATCCGACGTTCTACAGCTAACAGAAGGGTCACCCGATGAAGATCACAGCGATCAAGACCTTCGTGGCTCGCTTCGGCAATCGTCCGCGCGCGCTCATCAAGGTGGAGACGGACGAAGGGATCTACGGATGGGGTGAGGCGTACTCGACGGGGCCAGACCTGTCTGTTGAGCCCGTCGCCGACTATCTATTCGAGATGATTGGCGGCGAAGATCCTCGCCGCATCGAATTCATCATGATGAAGTTGGCACAACAGTTCCGCTTCCCACCGGGTGGCGTGGGTCTGCCGGCTATTTCTGCTCTGGATCACGCATTGTGGGACATCTCGGGGAAAGCCGCTGGTTTGCCGGTGTACATGCTGCTTGGTGGCTCGGTACGCGACCGCATCCGCGTCTATCGGGGAATCGGTGGACGCGACGGCAAGGAAGCTGCCGACTCGGCGCGGCGCCTGCACGAGGAATATGGTTTTACCGCCTTCAAGACCAGCCCCTACAAGCTGGACCCTGACGCCAGTCGTTGGGGCCGTGTCTGCTCGGAGGCGGCCAAGTATTTCGAAGAGCTGCGGGTCAATACGCCTGACGATTGGGAGTTTGCCTTCGATCCACACGCCAAGATCTTTGAACCCATACAGGCATTGCAGTTAGCAGATGCACTGGCCCCGTACGATCCCTACTTCTACGAGGAGCCGCTGCGTCCTGAGAACATTCCCCAGTGGGCCCGACTTCGTGAGCAGATGCGAGTCCCCCTGGCAACAGGCGAGAGTCTCTACGGTCGTTTTGAGTTTCTGGATCTGATGGCAGCCAATGCGGCGGACATCATTCAGCCCGACGTGTGCATCTGCGGCGGCCTACTGGAAATGCGCAAGATTGCAGCGATCGCCGAAGCTCACTATGTCAGTGTCGCACCGCACAATCCGATGGGACCGCTGGCAACGGCGGTCAACGTTCATTTCGCCGCTGCGACCCACAACTTCAAGATTCTCGAATATCTGATTCCAACAGAGACCGAGTGGGGTGGTTGGGTCGACGAACCCTACATGCCGGTGGATGGTTATTTGCAACTTCGACCAGATCGGCCGGGGTTGGGTGTCGAAGTCAATGAGGATGCCATCACTGCCAATGAATACGTCCATTGGCAACGCACCAGTCCCATTCGACCAGACGGTTCGACGGGTTACATCTAGGGTGCGGCCATGCTGAAAGTGGAAAGCACAGCGATTGTCCTCATCGATGTTCAGG
>Ga0233434_1000222_pt1 | contig 72238 bp, 73 predicted proteins | sample SI_122_August201_4_FD_182738 | JGI IMG/M metagenome (GOLD analysis project Ga0233434, IMG submission 182738) | Seawater microbial communities from Saanich Inlet, British Columbia, Canada - SI_122_August2016_120_MG | ecosystem: Environmental > Aquatic > Marine > Inlet | place: Canada: British...
TCCTTTTCCGGCTTTACCTATATTCTTTGTTTTTAAGTCGACGACACCGTCTGACAAGTTTGAGATTAGTGTACTTTTCCCCACTCCAGATTGACCTAGAAATATTGAGTTTTTGCCTTTGATAATTTCCAATAGTTCTTTTCGGCCTTGGGCAAGATAGCAACGCTCATGACCAGAGTCTTTCGCAGATAGTTCATAGGAAGTTACTCCTAGTGGAAGCAATCTATCTGCTTCAAACTTAATATCAAAATCTTTTTCTTTATAAGCATCCATTTTATTAAAAATAACTACCGCTGGGATCTCCCACTCTGCTGCTCTTAAAAGAAACCTATCTAACATTCCTCTTTTAAACTTTGGCTTGGATGCTGACATTAAAACAACAAGTAAATCTATGTTTGCTGCAGTTATCTTCTTTTTATTTTCACGTTGAATCTGACGAAATATAACGGAGTTTCTTTCAAAGATTCTTTCGATGAAATATTCACCATTGGCTTCTTTGGATAAGCTAATATAATCACCCACAACAATTGTATCATCTCCCTTCAAGAGATTTCCTTTTGCCGTTGCTTGAACAAGCTCTTTTGTATCTTCGATATAGCAGTCAAAAACACGTTGGTGAGACTTAAAAATAGTTGCTCTCATTAACCAGTACCCATACCTATATTCATAAAACCTCCAGGAAAAAACTTATTTTCTGGATCAAATTCTTTTTTTAACAAACTAAACATCTCTAATTGGCTATTACCATAAAACTGACGAATAAATCTTTTTTTAAATAGACCAACCCCGTGCTCAGCAAATGGGGAGCCACCCAAAGTCTTAATCTCAGAGTAAAGGCCCTCAAGAAGCTTGTCACACAACTCTTGCTCTGAAGGCTTGGGAAAGAAATTGAAATGCAAATGGCAGTCTCCAAAATGACCGAATAGGTTATAAGAAATACCTTTGTTACTAAAATCTCGATACAAAGAAAGTAGTTCTTTAAATGAATTTGACGTTACTTGAACATCAGTCCCTTTTTTTTGAACACCCATTTGTGAGTTTCTCTCAAAAGTGTACCTTGGAATTGCCATTCTCAACTGATGACACTTAGCTTGATCCATCATAAATATCTTATCTTTATTAAGCTTTGGAATACTGGAAATTAATTCACTGTAGAAATCCTCAACTAAGGATTCCTCAACTTCAAAAAAAACTAAATCGGAGTCTATTGATTCTATAGGTTTCTCTGATTCAGGAAGAACAGATAAAGAGTTCGAATCGATAAGTTCACAAACCATCGATCGACTTCTTTGAGTTTGCGCCCAATCAGAAATCTTCAAGTGCAATAAATCGTTTATCTCCCACTTGGGTAACTCAATAAAGACAAAAGTACTTTCTTTCCTGGCCTTTACTGCGATATCTGCTTCTATGATGACCCCTAATTGTCCCTCTGTTCCAATGAGTAAATCCGTCTCATTTTTCATTCTGGGGTAGGCACCATTTTTAAACCCAAGGTATGATCTTTCAAAATCATCCTGGTAATTCTTCAACGTCTTCAGTGAATAACTAGGCATTGTATCAATAAGCTTCTTTTTTGAGGAAAGAAGTTTACGCTCTCCTCTCGAATTTAGGTAGGCCAAAGAATAAACTTGATCTCTTAATGTACCAAAACCAAAACACCTCTCTCCGGTAGCGCTTGTTGCGAGCCCAGATAGAACTAACGCATTTTCCTCTGTCGGCGAGGTTAACATCAAAAGATTATGTTCTTCACAAAATTTTTTTAAATCTAACCAGCTAACTCCCCCTGAAACTCTTAAAAAAGAGTCTTCTCCTTGATTAAAATATTCTATATTCTTTTCGACCCCGGATAAATCAACTACTTTACTAGCTCCGATTTTCGACTCTAAGTTATCACTGTCATAGGGAATTACTGTGGAAGTACTGGCTCCAATAAAGAATATTGGTCCAGGTCCTTTAACCTCAAATGCCAACTCTTCTATATTTTTTACATAAACCTTTTGAATCATTGATAAATTCTCCTAAAGATAACCAATAATCTTGACAGAGTAACAAGTTAATTCTATCTTCGCCCTAATTTCCGATTGATGCAACCGTAGCTCAGCTGGATAGAGCATCCGCCTTCTAAGCGGACGGTCGGAGGTTCGAATCCTCCCGGTTGCGCCATTTATCAGTTTCTTCTCAAGTTCCTTAGCTTTATTAAACTACAAGAAAAAATGATTAGCCCCAACATCTCCAAGAACTCTTCTATAAGAGCAGCAATTTTGTGGAGTTTCCACAATTGATTTGAAGAAAAGTATATTGACGCTGATTCTAGACCAACAGCGCCACCAAGAAATACAACTCCAGAAAGAATAAAAAGAGCTTTTATCTTGCTGCTTAAGTTAAAAAAGAGAGGGATGCAGGGCAAGCTGATAACACCTAAGCCAATTAAATAATACTTAAACCAATTATTAGATTCTAAATTCCAGCTTTCAGGTTGATTTTCATGGATTTGAAAAATTTCATCAAGGCCAAGAAAGATAAAAACGGTGCCAATAATTAGCCATCCCCACTTCTCAAATACTTTCCAGCCACTGTCTTTCATTAGTTGAAAAATTCTGAAAGGAATAATGAAAAACAGTAGGCCGTTAAAAAAAGCTGGGGGATTATACTCAGAGTTTACACTGAGCCACCCGTAAAAGAAGAAATCTCCATCAATTAGGTCCAGGTAATCTAATCCCATAAAAAATATATTTAGAGAGAAAATAGTAAGGAAAATAATCACTAATGATTTATTTAGGGGCTCACTTAGAAAAAAATCCTTAATATTGGTCATCACCTTTGTTATCTCCTAGATTTAATTATACAAAACAAATGAACTTGATGCTAATTAAATAAAGACACGTTAAAGGTATAAAAGTATTTATGAGCGAAATTATCTGTAATATCAAAAATCTTTCACTATCCTTTGGGGAAAAAACCATCTTTAAAAGCGCAGACTTTGTCATAAGCACAGGCGAGAAAATTGGATTACTTGGCCTTAACGGAAAAGGAAAGTCATGCCTAATGAACTTACTAGATAATAAAGTTGCACCAGATATAACAGACCCTCCTTGTGAATTTGTAAAATCAAACACAATATTTAACGTACTGCATATCCCACAGGAACTTCCACTCCCTGAAAAAAGCATTCTAGCAGAGGACTATTTCTATTATTTTTTCAAAGAATATCATGAGTTAAAAACAGAGCTAGATAGAGTAACAAAAGAGATAAATACATCCCAAGACCCAAAAAAACAGCAGGCACTCATATCTAAGCAGAAAGATATTATGGAGAAATTTGAGCATCAAGAAATTTGGGAACATCAAAAACAATATAACTCTTATCTTAAGTTTTTTAACCTTATAAATATAGACTCTCCAGTACAAATGTTTAGTGGTGGAGAGAAAAGAAAAGTCCTACTCGCACTAGGCTTAAGTAGTAAAAAAGATTTAATCCTCTGGGATGAGCCAACCAATCACCTTGACCTTGAAACAATTACGAAACTAGAGCAAGAGCTTCTTAATTGCAATAATGCTTTTATAATTATTAGTCACGATCGATATCTATTATCAAAGGTAACTAATAAAATACTTCAAATAAAAAATACTAAAATTGAAACATTCAATGGAAGCTATACAGACTATTTAGAATATTTAAGCCAAGAAGAAGAAGCGAGAAAGAGGCTTTTGGGAAGACTTAAAAATAGATTAAGAAGAGAGCAAGATTGGATGAATCAGGGAATTAAGGCGCGTGGAACTAGATCAAAAAAAAGAGTGGATGGATACGTAGAGTTAAAACAAAAGGTCAGCACAATTAAAGACCAAGCAAAAAAAAGCCTAGACTTTAATCTAGAGTCTAGCCAGAGAAAAACAAAAGTACTCGCTCAAGTTATCAAAGGATCCTTTAAATACGAGTCTTCTCAAGACCCTCAATTTATCAATTTGGATCTATCTGTTCAAAACAAAAATAAAATTGGAATTTTAGGTCCGAACGGATCAGGAAAAACTACCCTTATAAATATATTTACCGACAAGCTAAAGTTATCATCAGGAAAGATAAAAAGAGCAGATGAGCTTGTCATTGGACACTTCAAACAAACAAGAGATGAGCTTCCTCCAAATGACACTCCTTATGATTATCTTGGAGAAGGAACTGATTCAGTGAACTTAATTAGCGGTAGAAAAATGCATGTCGCAGGCTATATAAAGAAATTTATGTTTACGGGAGAGGATTTATATAGACCACTTAAAACATTTTCAGGAGGTGAAAGAAACAGGATACAGCTGGCAAAAAATCTTCTCACCCCGGCAGACATTTGGATTTTTGATGAGCCTACAAATGATTTAGACCTTGAAACAATTCAAGTTTTAGAAAATGAATTATCAAGTTATAAAGGCGCAGTTATTATCGTCAGCCACGACAGAGCTTTTTTAAGTGCAGTAACAAACAAGATTTGGGCAATTAATAATAAGTCGATTGAGCAGTTTAATGGTGGTTATGCTCAAGCAGAGCAATACCTTGATATCCTTGAACTAGAAAAACAATTAATTCGAGAAGATAATAAGAATAAGGAAAACTCTTCAAATATAACAAAAAATACGACCCAAGAAAAAGCCTCAAACAAAGATAAAAAACGGCTTTCCGAAATAGAAAAGAATATTTCGACCAATGAGGCTAAAGTCGAAGTTCTTCAGCAAAAAATCTCTACATTTGACTTTAATCAAATAAATGAAGAGCAAGCTATCTTTTATAAAAAAATAAGTGAAAAGATCGAACAACTTGAAGAGGAACTTCTTTCCCTTTACGAAGAACAAGAAGATTTAAAAAAATTAAATTTTTAGTTAGTCACTAAAATAACCGATCCTTTTACATGTGTAGATTATTTGGCTTTAAATCTATTATCAAGAGTAAGGTTCACTCAAGTTTACTTCACACTGAAAACGCATTGGGGATTCAAAGTGTTGATCACCCCGATGGCTGGGGTGTCTGCTACTATATAGGAAACTCTCCCCACGTCATAAAAGCCGATAAACCTGCCATGGATTGTGATATTTTTAAAAAAGTAAGCGGAGTTGTTTCTTCCCATACCGTTTTAGCCCATATAAGAAAATCAACTATCGGCCAAGTATCACCTCTAAACACGCACCCATTCCAGTTTGGTAATTGGACTTTTGCACATAATGGAAATATTGAAAATTTTAATAAAAAAAAAGAAGCATTAATAAAACTCATCTCAACAACATTCTTACCCTATATTTTAGGAACAACCGATAGTGAAATTATCTTTTATATTTTTCTATCTGAACTGGAAAAAAAAGAAAATTTATTTAGTCCTAATATTAAATTTAAAAATATAAGAGCTTCATGTGAAAGGGCCATTAAAAATATCATTAACATTATAGGAGAATTCGCAAATAATGATGCTCCTCCTGATAAAAGCTTTCTTACATTTATTCTTACAAATGGGCAGAATTTAATAGCATTTAATGGCGGCAAAGACCTTTATTACTCTACATACAAAAATAAATGCCCCGACAGAGATACTTGCAGTAGCTTTGCACCATTTTGCGAGGCTCCAACTCGTGACGGTAAAGTTAATCACCTTCTATTTTCAAGCGAGCCACTTTCCGGTGAGAATATTTGGATAAAAATGGAAAAAGGTGACCTTGTTGGCTCATGTGATAACATGAATTTAAACATTTCTAATGTTCCTGCCGAATAGCCATTATGAAAATATTATTAACAATCATTCTAATAACTTCTTTTTCATCCTTTGCCAGATCCCCCGCGGTGAACCCTGGATTTAAAGTGAAGTCTTTTAATGGAAAATCTCAAAAAGACTACGCCTTTATCAATGGCCAAGCAATTGAGTTATCCAATATTGGCTTTAAGGGAAAAGGCGTTCCTACTTTAAAAAGAAAAATAAAAAGAAAAACTCCAATTAATCTAGCACCAACCTTCTTGTTACTCTTTGCATTATCTGTCCCCGCTTTTGCATGGATTTTTATAAGAGACGAAGAGATTTTGTCTCATGCTCAAGAGGGCCCAGGCCAACCTAGCGGTGAAATTCTTGAAGTTGATTTTTCAAAAAATAAAATTGATGAGAATGAAAAGTTCAAAAAAGCATCTTAGAACTTAGACCAGTACTTATCCTTACTTAACACGTAAATTGATTTTCTCCCTGAGGATGATTCAATCACAATATCTTTGATCCCATTTTTATCTAAGTCTATAAGATCAAGATTGCTTTTGACGAGATGGCCATGTCTTTTTGATGAAAACTCATCCATTAATATAGGCCCTCTTTGAAAATATAGGTTCTCTTCATCTACATATTTATTTATTGTCATAAGATACGTTCTGACACTATTTGAGCGTTCAAGGTAATTGATTCTCCCTTCAGCGAAATAAAAGATGACAAGAAAAACACCTCTTCCGAGACTGTTCAAGGAGTACTTGAGAGTACTCGAATTAAACCCAACGTATTGCATTTTGAAAGTTTTTATTAACTCTTTTTTTGCATTAAATATTAATATTTCCTGTTGATGATCTCCTGCCTTTAGTAAAATACCATCTTTAAAACTATCAAAATTTAAATCAACTTTGTAAAAGTTCCCTAACTTATTGATGCTTGAGCCTAAAGTAAACTCTATTGGTTTTTTATCTACGTACTTTCCCTGAAGTGCTTGCCTGATATAACTCTCACTCTGTCCAAACGCTATCTCACCGACAGTAAAGCAAGTAAGAAAACTTAAGAGAAAAAGTAATCGACGAGTATTGAGCATTACTGATATTATAACAATATAATTCTGTAGGAGAGATAAAAGATGGAGCTAAACCTAGGATTTGTTGACAACAACAATCAACTAACTGTTGCGACTCTAGAAAATAATCAAATTAAAACAACCGACTCAATCTCTCTAAGTGATGAACAAAAAGATGTAGATACTGATAATTCTCCTTCAAACCTTTTTGGAATAGTCTACGAGGGAGAACTACCAACAGTAGACCTTGGCGACCCATTATTTATTTCTTCAAAAAATAATCTCCCCCTATCTCCTTGCATGAGCTATGAAGAAATTTTCACAAAAGTTAAAGAACATACTAATCATCAATCCCTAAGAGAAATTACAAAAACTCTAGAAAATATTTTTATTCTCAGTGATCAATTTCAAAGCCTATATAACCAATCTAGAAATCAGTTTTTTAAAGAAATATGGTTGATAATAAGAAGAAGCTTTCTTACTCAACATTTAAGTATTTTTTATTATAATATTGATGAAAAAAAAGGCGAAAAGCTATCTTTGCAAAAGATTGAAGGAGTGAACAAATGTCTTTTTAGCCCGTCAGATGAGGATGAAATGCAAATGTTCGACACGATCAAACCACATATCTCACCAACACCCACTACATTAAGCTATGACTTCGAAAAAGGGGAACTTACTCTAGCTGCTCAAGTAAATGGTACTTCATTTTTAGTTCTTGCAAAGGTTTTTCAATTTACTCTATTGCAAAGAACGATGTTTATATCTCTTGTGAACGGAATCAATCACCAGCTAGGCAAAAAAGTTTCAAGAAAAACAACCTCATAGGTATCATTAACAAAATACTTTTTTTGTCTTTTCTTGTAATCGTTTGAAATTATCATATAGCCCCCTAACTTTAGGCTATCTCCAATTTCGTACTCTTTTTTTCTAAGTTTAGAGGCTTTATTTTGAATAAATATATTTTCACTTTCAACAAGGTATCGTTTTGATTCAAGTTGAGCCCCACTTAATTTAAATATTTTTGATTTTTGAGTATTGATAGACTCCTCTCTTTGTCCGTCATAATAATAGAGATCAGAGCTCTTGGAAAAGTACTCGACATCACCTGGACGGCTACCTAAAGACCTAACTGTGATATACCTTTTTCTTTTCTTTATTCTTGCCGTAGTTTTTATTTTTTTTACACTTACATTTAGTTTGGCCAGCTTAATTACTCTGACATTATTAGCTACTGTCCCGATAAGTTTTTCATTTTTATTCCGTTTGTAAGGTATCAGGTCAATTAAGTCTCGGTACTTAAAAGACATAAGATAAAAGTCTTTCTTGTTAGGTGAAAATTTTTCATGAAAGAACCCAAAGCTATTTAGATTATTTCTTCTTAACTTATATGATGGTAAATCTTTGAGAAAATAATTATTTTTTTGATTTACTGAAACAATATTTTCACCAAAATAATCCAAAACAACTTTATGTTTTTTTTTAATTAATGACATGCAATTTAAACCTATTGAAGATTTATATACTTTTTCTCCCTCTAGGGAATAATAACAGTGCCTCTTCCCCTTAATTTCTTTTTCTAATGAAAGGATTACTTTTCTTCCTCTAATCTCTAACTCTGCATTTTCAACGAAGAAAATATATTGATTACCACTAGTCGTATCTAAGGGCCTTGGGAGTCTAACGCTGAAGGTTTGATCATTTATAAATAAGGGTAATATTATTTCACGACCAAAATCTCGAAGGAAATTAATATTGATCTCACCAAAACTCGTGAAGTTTCCCGCCAACACTCTTTTCTTTAAAATTTTTAGACGAACACCTAAGAGTTTCACTTCATTTAAACCTGAGCTAATTTTTTCCGAAAATTTTAATCGTAAGGTTACATGATTAATTTTTTTTTCAATTTTTTTCACTAAAACTGATCGGCTTATCTTTCCCATATTAGGCATTTTAAATGTTTTATTAAGTATCCTCTCAGCAATAAATTTTTCTCTTAAAATGTAATCCAATGCCTCATTTTTTCTAAGGACGCTCTTGGCCTTATCTACAATCAAATCATCAAGCAAAACAGGAAACTCTGAAATTTTAATTCGCTCATCTTCTGAAATTTCATTATCTGGAAAAATTTCTCCGTCTAAACCAAGAGGTTTTTTTATTGCATCATTATCTTTATAATACCGGACATCATCTTTACCTTTCCCGCATGAAAAAAGTATAAATATAAAAATAAACAAAAACCTAAAACCCATAAATGCCTCCATAGGAAGCTTATGGATTACAAATCATAAAATTAAAATAAACCGTCTTAAATCTTTCATTAATGAAATAAGTACTAAACTCTTTTAATCTCTGCACCTACTCTACTTAACTTGGCCTCAATTTCCTCATAACCTCTATCTAGATGGTAGATTCTGGATATTTTAGACTCCCCATTGGCGATTAAAGCCGCCATGACCAAAGCAGCTGATGCTCTAAGGTCAGTACACATTACTGGAGCAGAGACAAATGTATCTCCACCAGAAATTATGGCAGACTTCCCTTCAACTTTTATATTTGCCCCCATTCTAATCAACTCAGGGACATGCATAAATCTATTTTCGAATATTTTCTCTGTTATAACAGATACACCTTCAGCTCTACACATCAAAGTCATTAACTGGGCTTGTATATCTGTCGGAAAACCGGGGTAAGGCATCGTTGTAACTTTTGCTCCAGTTAGTTGACTTGGAAATACGGTGGCTTCGTTTTCCGCAACAGAGATATTTGCCCCCATCTCCTTAAGAATAGAAAAGACCGAAGATAAATGCTTTGTTTTAAAATTCGAAACCTTCAAGGTGCTATCTGTCAAAAGACCAGTAAGAAGAAAAGTTGCTGCTTCAATACGGTCACCAATTGGCGAATATGTGCAGCTGGTTAATTTATTCACCCCTATAATTTTGATTGTTGATGTACCATGGCCAGTAATTTGACCACCCATTGAGTTCAAAAAATCAGCAAGATCTTCAATTTCAGGTTCTTTCGCTGCATTGTTAATTATCGTTTCACCCTCAGCAAGCACGGCTGCCATCATTAAGTTTTCTGTTGCACCGACAGATGGAAAAGATAAATCTAGTTGAGCACCAATAAGTTTCTTTGCACTTGCATTAATATAACCGTTTTCAATTTTTATTGAGGCACCCATTTTCTCAAAATTACTTAGGTGAATATCTACAGGTCTTCCCCCTATGGCACAGCCTCCAGGTAGAGATACTTTTGCTGTACCAAATCTTGCAAGCAAAGGACCTAGAACAAGTACAGAAGCTCTCATTGTTTTTACCAACTCATACGGTGCCTCAGTTTTATTTATATTTGCACAATTTATGTTTAGGGAAACTAAATCTCCTTCGACTGTAGCACCCATCTCTTTTAGTAATTGAACACTTGTATTTATATCTCGAAGGGCGGGAAGCGATTTGAGAACAATATCTTTTTCGCTTAATAATGTTGCAAATAAGATTGGCAAACAGGCATTTTTAGAAGCTGAAACTTTAAGCTCTCCACTTAGTTTTCTGCCACCACTAATTAGTAAACTATCCACAACTTGCTCCTTTAAATTTTTTTAAGAGACAAAATTCTGTCCCTTTGACTCAGATCTTTAATAATTTTAATTTCTTTAAAACTAAACCCACTTGCCATTTTTTTCAGATCATTGAGATGATTTTCGTGTCCTTCCATTAAAAAAAGGCCATCACTTCTCAAGCAACTTTCTACCTGTGAAAAAAAAGTATTGAACCAATCATCATACTTATCATCTTCAATAAATAAGGCTAAATCTGGTTCAAAAGACTTTACCTGTTGGTGCACTGATTCCATATCTTGCTTAGTCTTAATATATGGTGGATTTGAAACGATTAAGTCATGGCAACCTAATTCGCTCTCACTTAAGCGGTCACTCAAAGAGAAATTAACAATAGACTTTTTGGGGAGACAAAATTGTAACTTATCAAGATTAGTTCTTGCGACATCAAGAGCATCCTCTGAGATGTCATGGCCAATTAAATTAATATTTTTATGAAAGCATTCTGCCACAAGAGTTAACCCGATACATCCTGAACCTACTCCTACTTCGGCAACGTTTATAAGATCTTTTTCTATGTTATTTACATATTCAATCGCTAATACTGTCAGCTCCTCTGTCTCAAATCGAGGAATTAATACAGACTCGTTTATGTAAAAGTCTCTCCCATAGAAATGACCTAAGTTTGTTATATAGGCTAAAGGAATACCTTTATTCACCTTTGAAAAAAAAGTATTTATTTTTTTCAGCTCGGAGAAGCTCGGAAAAAGAAGCAAATCAAGATTAGTTCCTAAAAAATCACTTAATGAATCCTGCAATACTTTTTTATTTATACCGGGGTAATTCTCTATTAAAGAAACTCTATTGCATTGAAAAAAATCATCTAGTAGTTGTTCTAAGTTTTGCATCAGAAATAAACTTAATCTTCCTGACCTTTTAATAACTCAGCCTGGTTATGTGCGATCAATGCATCCGTTACAGGTGCCATATCACCTTCAATAATTTTATCTAATGAGTAAAGAGTTAATCCTATTCTATGATCCGAAAGTCTTCCCTGAGGGAAATTATATGTTCGAATTCGCTCACTTCGATCTCCTGTGCCGACTTGTCCTTTTCTTTCCGCATCTTCTTTTTCTTTTTTCTCTCTCACGAGAATATCAAAAATTTTATTAGTTAAAATTTTAATCGCTTTGTCTTTATTTTTATGTTGAGATTTCTGGTCTTGGTTTGCTACAGAAAGTCCTGTTGGCAAGTGCGTTACTCTTACCGCAGAGTCAGTCGTATTTACCGATTGGCCTCCAGCACCGCCAGACCTGTAAACATCTACCCGACATTCGTTTAAATCAAGTTTAAAATCAACTTCCTCTGCCTCTGGCATTACAGCAACAGTAATAGTAGACGTGTGAACTCGACCTTGTGACTCTGTTTTTGGTACTCTCTGTACTCGATGAACCCCAGACTCATATTTTAATTTAGAGTAAACTTTGTCTCCCTTTACCATGAAGATAACCTCTTTTATTCCTTCATCCCCCTGAGAGATTGAGACCATATCTGATTGCCAACCCAAGTCACGAATAAAGTTCAAATACATTCTATAAATATCTCCAACAAAAATTGAGGCTTCATCACCTCCCGCTCCGGCTCTTATTTCAACCATAACATTTTTGTCATCCAAAGGATCTTTGGGAAGGAGAAGGATTTTTAAACTCTCCTCAATTGCTGGTATTTCAGATTCAATTTCACTAAGCTCTTCTTTTGCCATCGTGCGAAGATCTTCATCGCTTTCAGTTTTTAGAATTTCTTTCGCCTGTTCCATATTATCTTTCATCGATTGATAATCTTTATAGACAGCAACAACCTCTTCAATTGAAGATCTCTCAGAGCTTGTTTTCTTGTACTCGTCTTGCCTGTCATAGATCGTTGGATCTGCCAGTTTTTCAGTGAGCTCTTCAAACCGCTTTACTACTGCATCTAATTTATGAAACATAATGTCCTCAAATTTCTAAAAAATCTTTTAACGCAAGGTTTGTCTTTCCAAGCTCTGAAATATTTTGAATTTCAACTTCTTCTAATCTAACAACTTTTTCTTTAGCATCTTTTAAATTAAAACTTTCTTCTAAGTGTAAAACCGCTTGTATTGAAGCTAGGGCTACCTCAAGTTGTTTTTCATCGGGCTCTCTTGTCGTCAACTTTTGCAACAACATTCCCGGGTATGTAATTACTTTGCCAATAAACTTACTCTTCGCACTTCCCGCATATTTGATTAACTCATAAGAGATCCCCGCGATAGGAAAACTAAAAACTACTTTAAGAAGTATGGCGACAGTATGCTGAAGAAGCTTCGGCCAAGATGTCGGAAAAGGTATAAAGCTAAATGCAATAGTAAAAATCAGTATTGATACAAATAACAAAAAGAAGACAAATGTCGTTCCACACCTAGGATGAAAGGTTGGATACTTTCTTGCGTTTTCCACAATTAATGACTCTCCCGCCTCAAATGTAGAAATCGATTTATGCTCGGCGCCGTGATACTGAAATACTCTTCTTATATCTGGAATTAAACCAATAATAAAAATATAACCAACAAAGATAAGTGATTTAATAACCCCATCCACAGCATGGAAAAGCACAGAATTTAATCCCCAGTCCTGCCCAGCTTGTTTCTCCAAAAATATAGTTAAGTAGTGAGGAAGAAATACAAACAATCCAATACCAAAAATGAATGACAATCCAATTGAAAGAAATGTTCCAATATCAATTTTTTCGGATGCTTTCTTTTTTCCTTTCTCCTCTGACTCCGCAATATTTGCAGAATAGTTCAAGGAGACTATACCATTCGCCATGGTCTCAATTAAAACAAGAACTCCGCGAAAAAAAGGTTTTTTGAAAACATCAAACTTTTTACTTAGACCAAACCACTGGTCTTTTCGTAAAACAATTTCACCTGATGGTTTTCTTACCGCCACGACAAATGCGTTTGGAGACCTCATCATAACACCTTCGATGACAGCCTGGCCTCCAATAGATGTAAACTGCTTACTCACTAACATTTTCGTCCATTTTGAAAAAATTCTTGTGAGTTTATTCTTCATTTTCACCCATTCATTGAGTCTAGAAACTCAATATTTGTTTTAGTTTTATCAACTCTTGATAACATGAATTCCATAGCATCAATTGTACTCATTGGATGAAGAACTCTTCTAAGAACAGTAACCCTTTGAAGGTCTTTATCCTCCATTAAAAGGTCTTCTTTTCTTGTGGACGATTTATTTACATCTAAACAAGGGAAGATTCTTTTTTCTAGTAGCTTTCTATCAAGTTGTATTTCGGAGTTACCTGTTCCTTTAAACTCCTCAAAAATTACTTCATCCATTCTAGAGCCAGTATCAATTAAAGAGGTTGCAATAATGGTAAGACTACCGCCTCCTTCAATATTTCTCGCTGCCCCAAAAAATCTTTTTGGTCGATGCAAAGCATTCGAATCAACACCACCTGATAAAATCTTCCCCGAAGGAGGAACTACCGTATTATATGCTCTGGCTAGCCTCGTAATTGAATCCAAAAGAACAACGACATCCTTTCCAGCCTCAGTTAATCTCTTGGCTTTTTCAAGCACCATCTCTGCGACTTGAACGTGTCTATTTGCTGGTTCATCGAAAGTTGAAGAAACCACTTCAGCCTTTACGTTTCTTTTCATGTCCGTAACTTCTTCAGGTCTCTCATCAATTAAAAGTACAATTAGCTCTGACTCTGGATGATTCTCCGAAACAGCATTTGCGATATCCTGAAGTAAAACTGTCTTACCAGCCTTTGGAGGTGCAACAATAAGACATCTTTGTCCAAAGCCTTGGGGGACAAACATATCAATGATTCGAGTAGAATAATTTGTTGGTTTAAACTCTAAATTAATTTTTTTATTTGGGTAAAGTGGCGTCAAGTTATCAAATAAAACCGTTTTTTTATGAACTTCTGAAGTTTGGTTATTAACAGTCAAGACCTTCATTAATGCAAAGTATCTTTCCCCGTCCTTTGGAGGTCTTATTTGACCTTCAATAGAGTCACCTTTCCTAAGTCCATATTTTCGTATTTGACTTGGACTAACATAAATGTCGTCAGAACCAGGTAAATAGTTATAAATAGGTGACCTTAGAAATCCAAAGCCATCAGGAAGTATTTCTAATACACCACTTCCAAAAATATCTTCATCATTTTTAGCGTGGGTTTTTAAGATCGCAAAAATCAACTCATGCTTTTTTTGTCCGCCTGGGTTTTCTATTCCCATCTCAGTGGCGGTTTTAGTTAGCTCTTTAATGCTTTTTTCTCTCAAGTCGTTTAGATGCATTCTGCTCTTTCTCCTAGTGAATTTACGTGTTTATTTTTCAGGTAATTTAATGATGAATATGTACTTTTTGAATTCTCGCTATTTTATTAATAAAACTTATAATCGCTTATTTTTTCCTGGGGATATTTAAAAACATATTTTGGTGAAACCACAGGATGAAATCTGATGAAAACTATATTATATTGAATTGAACGCTTGTCAAGATTTATGAAGTTTTTGGATTAAATTAATTTTCCTGAGTCACTTCTATCTTTTCAGTCAAAAAACGATATTAGGGAGAAAAGTGTCAAAAAATAGTAGTAAAAATAAGGACATATTTAAAGGTAAGTCTGTACTTTCGATTGATTACGGCACTAAGAATGTAGGATTCTGTCTTTTTTCAATCGGACTCGACCCTTTCCCTCTACCCTTTGATCAAATATCAAACAGAGGGGATGAGGACGTAATAGGCTACATCGAGAACTTGATTAGGGATGAGTTCATTGAAGTTGTGGTTCTAGGACTTCCGAAACACAAAGACGGCAAAGACAGTCAAATGACAAAGATAATCAGAAATTTTCATCAAGCTCTGACTAAAAGAATTCATGACACACCTTGTTTTTTCCAAGATGAAGCTCTTTCATCATTTGAAGCTGAAGACCGAATGAAAAACTCACCACAATATAATTTTAAAATTGATAAAAGCCGACTTGATGCTCTTGCCGCTTCAATAATATTAGAGGAATGGTTAGATTCTCCATACCAAAGTACATCATTGACGACTTAAATATGATAAAATTTTTTTGATGAACATGAAGAAATTTATACAAGTAATTATAATTATTCCCCTAATTTTCACAGTGTCCTACTCAGGCTATCTTTACTACCAAATTCAAAATTGGGAATACCAAGGAAAAGAAAAAACTTTTATCATAAAACCAGGAGAGGGGTTTTCATCAATAAATCATAGGCTCGGCCAACAAGGCTTCATCTCCAGTCCCGTTGTATTTTATAGACTATCAAAAGTAAAAAATATCCTTACCAGCTTTAAAGTCGGACATTTTAAAATTAAGCCAGGAATGAATATGACTGACGTCATACAGCTTCTAACAACTGGCATTGGAAAATCAATTCGAGTAACTGTCCAAGAAGGCAAAAACTTATTTGAAGTTGCTAAAATAATGAAAAGTAAAAATATTATCAAATCAGAAAAAAACTTTATTGCTTTAGCAAAAAACAGAGACCTCGCAGAAAAACTAGGCATAAACTCAGTTAATCTAGAAGGTTATCTTTATCCTGATACCTATGACTTCCCTCCTGAGAGTGACAGTAAATTCATTATCGCGAAGATGGTCAAAAACTTTTTTTTAAAAATTAAAAGTCTGCCTACTAAGTCCAGGGACTTTACACTGAACGAAATCATAACTTTAAGCTCCATCGTTGAAAAAGAAACCGGAGCTAGTTTTGAAAGACCTATCATTGCAGGCGTATTTTTAAATAGACTTAAGAAAAAAATGAGGCTCCAATCCGACCCCACTACCATATATGGAATATTTGAAACTTATAATGGAAATCTAAAAAAGAAACACTTAAGACAAAAAACACCTTACAACACTTATAGAATAAATGGACTTCCCTTAGGCCCTATCTCAAATCCTGGGCTTGAATCGATAAAGGCAGTTCTCAAGCCGACAAAGCACAAATATTTATATTTTGTCAGTCAGAATGATGGAACTCATATATTCACGACCAACTACAAAGACCATAAAGCTGCGGTCAACAAGTGGCAAAAAAACGCCAGAAACCGTAAAGGTAAGAGCTGGCGTCAATTGAAAAAGTAAACTAGTAATCTAAGCCAGATTTTCTTATATGTACTTTTGGCTTCGCTTCCTCGTCATGAATGTAGCTATTTAAGACGCGAGCAAAGATAATTTCATGATCACCAGGTTTTTCACTTGAGATAAATTCACACTCTATAGATGACTTCGCTTCCTCAATAATTGTTGCTCCCGACTCAAGCACCTTGTGTCGAATTTCTTTATTCGAAAACGGGTTATCCTCAGGGGAATAGCCTCTCCAAAAGTGCTTTAAATAGTTCATATTATGATCGCCCACAACATTTACAGCGAAGGGCTTTCCAGACTTAATTACATCGTAGCCTGGCCTTGAATCACTGATCGCAAATGCTATAACCAATGGGTTAAAAGATACCTGCTGAACCCAGCTTGCTAAATATCCATCAGAAACACTTCCATTATTACTAGATACAATGAATAGACCTGAGGGGATATGACCTACAGCTTTTGCTATTTCTTCTGCGTGCATAAATTGTCTCCTTTTTTATCAATACTGACTGTCTATATTTTAGACATATGTCTTACCGGCTTGGATTTAAAGCCAAATTTAACACCTATCTGTTGGAAAATTAAAGCATTTTTTGGCCTTTTTGTTGCCCCTTTTTAAATAAAAAAAAGGAAACATGAAAAGAAATATTTATTTCACATTATTTTTAAAGATAGTATTACTCCTAACTCTTAACGTTTATGCAAAGGATATCCATATCGCTGTAATTGACACTGGAGTTGACCCTAATCATCCACAAATAAGTGGGAAGCTTTGGGTGGGGAAAAAACAGGCTAACTCACGTGTATTTGGAGTTGATTTTTCATCTTTGGATGGCTCAGTTAACAAAAAACCATTCGATCATCATGGACATGGTACTCATATTGCGGGGATTATAGCTAAAATAAACCCAAAGGCTAAGTTACACATACTTAAATACTTTAATCCTAAGGCTGATGGACTACAAAATTTAAATGCAACAATAAGAGCCCTAAGATACGCAATAAACCTAGGTGTAGATGTTATAAACTATTCAAGTGGTGGGCCAGAAAAGTCACCAGAAGAACAAAGGCTTTTCCAGTTAGCAAAAAAGAAAGGGATTATCGTTGTCAGTGCTGCTGGAAATGAGTTTCGAGATATAGACTCACTCAATGGCGAAGGTTTTTATCCTGCAAGCTACAGCTTTCCAAATATAATTACAGTAGGTGCTTTAGATAAAAATATGAAAAGAGTAGACTCAAGTAACTGGGGAGAAAAAAGTGTTGATATTTTCGCTCCAGGAAGAAAAATAAAATCTGCTTTTCCTAATTATCAAGTAGCAGAAATGACTGGCACATCACAGGCCACTGCGTTTGTTTCCGCAGCTGTTTCATTAATTTTAGAAAAAAAGAAATATAACTCTAAATTAGAAAAATTCTCATCTACCAAGCGCTTACTTTTTAAGACTGGTTACAAGATGCCATCGCTAAAAAAGCTATGCCTAAGCTCAAAGGCATTAAATATAAGGTTACTTAAAAAGCAACTATCTACTACACCACTAATTAAGACAGCAAGTAACTAAATTTTTCATTAGCGTTATTACTAAAACATTTCTATTATTTAAGTTGATGGTACGTTTAATTCTACTTTCCCTATTCGCTGGTTTTTTATATGCAGCAGGTTTTCCTCTTTTAGGGACAAAGTATTACTTTTTCCCCGGCCCAATTTTAGGTTTTTATATTTTTGGCAAATTACTCAAAGATAACACTTGTCTTAAAAAACAAATATTAGCTTGGACTTTTTTCTCCCAAGGTTTTTATATCTTAGGTTTCAATTGGATTCCCTACACTTTGTATGAATTTGGAAACGTAGAAGAACCTTTTAATCAAGTCATTGGTTTCTTTTCATTTATAGTTCTCCTTCCTCCAGTTATCATTTTTATACTGGCTCTTCACTTATCAAAAAAGTACCTTCCGAAAGATATAAATAACTACCTCAAAGATCCCATCTCTTTATCAATTATTGCTACTTTATTCCTAGAAAATATTCCAGTACAATTCCCCGCTTTCCCTGGTCACTCTTGGCTATTCTTTACGCCCTACTTAGGGCTTGGGACTATTTTTGGCGCGTCGATTTTTAACTTTTTCAGTTTATTTATATCGATTCAACTAGTTCTAAAGAAAATCGATACACAACTTTTAAAAAATATTGGTTACCAAGCTTTTTTCTTCATAGGGATAAACCTTGCAATTTCTTTCATTCAAAACCAACAACCTCAAATTCAAGAAAAAATTAATATACGAATAGTGCAAGCTAATATTGGCAATGACTCAAAAACCGCTTCCGAAAATGGTGATCTCAAATCCATATATCAAATATTTTCTACATATTACGACCTCTCTTTAAAGAAATCGCTGAAACAAATTGACTTAATAATTTGGCCCGAGACAGCCTTCCCATACAATATAAACACGAAACTCTTAAAAAGAAGTATCTATAATATTCCGCATTTGATTGAGGAGATTTTAAGGAAAAGTAAATCAAACCTTTTCCTTGGTGTTCGTGATGCACCATCAGAGAAAAAGTTATATAACTCTGGAATGTTTTTAGATAAAGATTTTAACTTTGACATTTATTATAAAAACAAATTACTTCCATTTGGTGAAGATTTACCTCTAGGGCCATTAACTCAAATCGTAAAACCTTACTTCCCCTCTATAGCCTTTTTCGATAAAGGAGATAAAACGACAATTTTCAAACTAAAAAATAATATTCATTTTTCTTCAATGATTTGCTACGAGGTATTATTTCCAAAGCTCATTTATAACCAGATCCGAGATGTAAAGAAGGTTCCTCATTTTTTTGTGAATATTACTAATGACAGTTGGTATGGCAATACAAGTGAACCAGAGCAGCATTTATTTTTATCTAGATGGCGCGCGATTGAGTTTGGAATTCCTCTAGTGAGATCTACTAATACGGGAATTTCCACGATAATTAACCCCAAGGGAGATTATAAAAGCCGTATTGAGTACAATGTCGAAGGGGTGCTAGACCAAGATATTTACATCAATAAAAATTCTGGAACTCTGTTTTCAATTACTGGTAATTATTTATTTAATCTAATAAGTCTTCTCATCATTATCTTAAGGTTTTTATTCAGAACTAGAAAAGCCCTCTTTTAATAAATCATGCAGTCTTATAAAACCAATGAACCCCTTCGACTTAGATGACGTTACTGGAAGTATATTGAATGATTTACTTTTATCTTCCATTAACTTAAGCGCATCCAAAGCAAGCGCACTTTCTTCTATAACTCGGGGTCCAGTATTTATTAACGTTAAAATTGAAGAATTTAAATCAATGTTTCCCCCGGCCAGAGCTCGTCGAAAATCACCTTCAACAATAATGCCTAAGAAATCTCCATCTTCCTTCTCAATGGCACAGCCCCCAAGATTATATTTGGTCATAGCAACTATTAAATCTTTGATATTGGCATTTTCTCCTAATATTGCGCATTTATCTCGTCCCCACATGATATCAGAAACTTTCATCAAAAGACTTTTTCCCAAAAGTCCTCCGGGGTGATTTATCGCAAAACCCTCTTTTGATAGACCTGCGACTTTTTCAAAGACTACCGCCATTGCATCTCCGATACTTAGAGTAACAGTAGTTGATGTCGTCGGTGCTTGATTATTTAAACAAGCCTCTCTTTCCACTCCGCAATCAAAGACCAAACCACACCTTTTTGCCAAAATAGAATTAGTCTTTCCTATCAGGCCAATAAAACGAGAGCTATCATTTGATAAAAAAGGTAGAAGCTTGAACAGCTCTTCTGTCGAGCCAGATTTGGATATCAAGACGAAATAATCATCTTTTTTAACTCTACCAAGGTCTCCATGAAGAGCCTCTGTAGGGTGAAGAAAAAAAGAAGGTAAGCCTAAAGAACTAAAAGTAGCCGCAAGCTTTTCACCAATTTGCCCAGATTTTCCAACCCCTAGGAAAATAAGACTCCCTTCATTTTTCAAAAGGGAAAGAAATATATTTTCAAGATCTAAAACATTTTCAGCTGAAATCTTCTCTGAACTCGACAGGATTGCGTCAGCCTCTTGTTTTAATACACTTTTCATTAATTCTAAATAACTCATTGATCCTCATAGAAAAAGCACCAGAACCTGATATAATTTTACACATGAAGCTTCAACTTTTGTGGATATTTTTTACTATATTTTTAAACTCTTGCTCTTCGTACAAAGAATTTGAGCACCTATCAAGGGATGTTGAAATTCCGCAAACGACATTTAGAGCGACATTTATTGAAGGCTGGACGGCCCTAAAGAAAGTTATCACTCAGATGGACTTAAATGTTGACGTTAATAACCAAGAAGCAGGATTAATCAAAACAAATTGGAATGATAATACTATTCAAATGAACTTCGCTGACTCATTCGGCGGAAATGATGCAGTAAAGGAGGCAAAGTATAAATTAATAGTTAACGTTATCAAGGGCTTTAGAAGCTCTAGAGAAGTCACAAAAATAACTATTTACAAGCGTCAAATGATAAATGAAGATTTTCTTCAAGGTTGGAAAGTCGTTCCCTCTGATAGGATCCAAGAAGAGACAATGCTATACAGAATTGGGCAGGTATTAAAAATACAAAACCAACTTAAAAAAATAGACGAACAAAAAAGAAAAGCTGAAGAAGAAGCCGTTACATTCTAGAGATAGCAAAGTCTAGAACAGGATATAAATCTTGGTAAGAGTCTTTTTTTCTTAGACTAATCAAAATGTTTTTTGATTTTTTTAACCTTAACTCGCCAATTGTTTGAATAATATCCTTGATTATTGGAGACCTTTTTAATTTTTTATTTTTTAGATAGTAATTTTTTTTATCTACTAACATACTTAAGAGAGATGACTCTGCTTTTTCAATTTTTAACTTTCTGACAGCCTCTAGGGCTTGTTTCCTAACAAGTAAGGATTTATCAAACAAAGCCTTCTCAAATATGTCTGCTTTTTTTTCAGCTTCTAGAGACAAAAGAGATTTTAATGAAGCAAGTCTCAGAATAACTTCAGGGTGGACGGTATATTTTGCTAAGTAATCAATAGATCTCTTGCCAAGTGTTTTTCCAATAAGAATTGTTGCTAGCCACCTTGACTGCTCAGGCATTTTGTCATCTTTCATTACAGAAAATAAAACAGGTACATTTTTCTTGGGGTCATCTTTGATGAGTACTTTAAGATTAGAAATATCACTTTTACTGAGTAGTGTTTTTTTTAATATACTCTCTACTGAAGATACTTTTGAGTATATAGCCGACGAAAAAAGTACACATAATAATAAAGTTAATCGAATCATTTTACCCCAACATCTTTTCAAATTCAGATAAAAGCTCATCTGCAGATTTTTCTTTACCATCTTTTTCTATCTCTACGACCTCTCCAAGTTCATCTTCTTGGTTTTCTTTTTTCATTTCGACTTTGTTTTGTTCCTCTTTATCCTCGTCTATAATTTTCTCTTCTTCGTCTGAATTAGCTTCCAAGATTTCTTCTTTTTCGATATTACTAGACTCTATATGAGAAGATGCCTCTGACTCTTCCTTGTCTTCAGTAATTTTTTGCTCACTGTAAGGCTCTATTACTTCTTCAGGCTCTGAGGTTACTACTTTAGTAGAGTTTTCTGCTTTGCCTTTTTCAATCGCGTCTACAGAGAATTCATCTAGGAAATTGGCCTCTAAATCCTTTCCTCTTAATAGTTCTTTAAGCCGGGTGTTTTCATCTTGGATTTGCTTCAAATTGGCTAAATCTTTTTCAATAATTTCATATTCTTTTAATTTAAGCTCAAGTTCTTCATTTTCTTCTACAAGTCTATGATTAACACTACCTTCAGTGCTTGCCTCATTCACATTCTCTAAGCGATTGTTTAAATCCTCGATTTCTTTTTTTAAATTTTCATTTTCTTTCTTAGTCTCTTTAACTGACTTTTGGTTTAAATTATCTACATTATCTAAGTCTTCAAGCCTAGATTTATAGGTTGAGACTTCCTCCCTCAAACTTTCTACTTCGTTTTTCAAACTCATGTCACTTGAGTTTTGCAACTGATCAAAAGATTTCGGAGTAGACTTTGTATCATTAAAGTTTTTAACCATACTCTCCGGTATATCATGAATTTTTGGAGAAAAGCTTTTTCTAAAATAGATAAAATAAAATAAAACTGCAGAAAAAAAAGACAGCATTAAAAAAAATAATAATCCCATAAATTCAGAATTAAATTTAGCAAATAATTCAAAAAATTCACTCATGACCTATACACCTACTCAAAGATTTAAAGTTATGTATATTCTACATGAAAAAAAATCTGAACTTTTTAAAACTATTTTTTTCCTATCAATTTCAATAAATCGCTATGAGCTAACTCACTCGCTGCAACGATTGAGGAGTCGAAAGGGGAAAATTTTGCCCCTTTATAATTCGTAACAATTCCGCCGGACTCTAATACATACAAAGCACCCGCTGCGACATCCCATGGTGACAACCCTCTTTCCCAAAAACCATTCCAGGGACCATTCGCGCTATAACATAAATCTAAAGCAGCACTTCCAAGCCGTCTTATACCACGACACTGTCCCATGACTTTTTTAAATAACTCAAACTCCTCATCAAACTTCTGTCCTTTCTCCACACAAAAACCTGTAGTCAGCATAGAAGAATGCAAGCTTGTATTTTTAATAAAGACCCTAACTCTTTTACTATCTTGTTTTTGATAAAAGCTTCCACCACCTTTTTCAGAGTAAAACATCTCCTTCGTCGATGGACGAAAAACCCAACCACGTATCACCTCATTTTGATAGTAAGCCGCAATGGATATTGAAAAGTAATCAAAGTTACTTAAAAAGTTATTTGTTCCATCTAATGGATCGATTAACCAATGAAGCTTATTATTTTTGATTTTTTTTTCTTTATTCTTAAAAGAATCTTCCTCTGCAATAAATTCAGAATCTGGGTATAAATGACTAACCTTTTCTATAATATATTTTTCCACCTCTCTATCCGCGTTAGAAACGAGACCTTCAAGAGGCTTATTTTCAATAACGAGGCGATCTAGGCGAGCCTGAAAACCAGTAAGAAGTTCACCTGCCTTTAATATGACTTTTTCAATCGCTTTCCTATCTATTTCAATCATCATTTAAACCTTGGTCTCTTTTCTCTAGCTCTCTTATTAAGACTTCTTGTTCTTCAGACGTTATATCTAGCGCCGGCATAGAGTATTCCTCCATGAACCAATGACCCAAATCAATCTCTTTGCACCTTTCTGAGCAAAAAGGTCGATGAGGCTTTTTGTGTGGAATCATTTTTTTATTACATGATGGGCACTTTATATTATTCATTTTAGACTCACTTTAGTTCTACGTAAATTTTAATAATTTATTAATCCAATCGTTTTTATTTTTAGAATCTAGATCTTTAAACAAAAACTTATCAATCGCTTCAACACAAACTAGATAATCGACACAATTTGTTAAAAAACAATAATCAAAACGCTTTAGCTCACTGATGTAAATTGCTTCTCTTTTAATTGATTCTGGCAATAAATTCTTTAGTATAATTCCCTCATGGTAGGAATACATCTTTTCAGGAGCTGGCGAATAAACCCTATCACCTTTTACAAAAATAACATTCGACGTTGAGGCCTCAAGTATCTTCCCCTCTCTATTAATTTTAAGATAGTCATCATAGCCTCTGCTTATTACTTCCTCTTTTTTTAAAAATGATTCCGAATAATTTCCCATTTTTGTTACTTGATTCAGGTTCGAAAAACTATTATTTACTTTAACAGTAGTAATTTTTTTTAACTTAAAATCACTATTATCGTATTCTTTGTAATTTATTTGGATTGTAATATTCTTTTTTTCAAGACAAATAAGTGGAGTAATTCGGATATATAAATCAACCTCCTCTGCTTCCAAGATGGAGTTAATCATTCCTTGAACTGTCAAAATAGTATCCCCATATTTAAGCTCAGGGTACAAACACTTCAATCCACTTTTCAGACGATCCAAATGCATTTCAAAAAATGGAACTGTCCCTTTTAATGTTGAAAAAGATGTAAATAAGTTTTCACCAAAAAAAAGTCCTCGATTCATTTTTTGCAGATCTGAATTCCCAACAAGAATTTCTTTCACTTTTCCCCTCAATACTTATATAAATTGCGAATAGCTCATACTATCAGGACAAATTAAAAATGATTAATAAAATCTCATCCGTAACAATTATTGGCTATGGTTCACAGGCTAAGACCTGGGCTTCAAATCTTTCAGAGTCAGGAGTTGAGATTAATATAGCTCTTCGACTCAATAGTTCATCTAAAGTTCTTGCAAAGAACAACAACTTCAACGTTTTCTCCTATGAGGAGAAATCCTCTAGCGGCCAATTATTCGAATCTGATATCATTGTCATTTTAACTCCTGATCATACTCATTTAGAAATAATCAATAAGATACAAAATAGCCTCTCCTCTAATTCATTAATCATCTTTGCTCACGGATTTAGTGTTGTAAAAGACAATCTACCAAAAAAGTTTAAGCACCTGAACTTTGGTCTACTTGCCCCAAAAGCTATTGCCAGTGAAATGAGGCTTCTTTATAAAAGAAGCGAAAAATTCCCCGGTGCCTACTCAGTAGAGCATTGCAAAAACATGACCGGTGCAGAGAAAAAACTTTTAGAGATATCCAAAATGCTGGGGATGTCTCCTCCTACAAAGGTATCCTTTGAAGAGGAGACCATATGTGACTTATTTTCCGAACAAAGTCTTCTGTGCTCGCTCATCCCTTATGGGATTCGCTTCGCTTTCGAAGCGCTTGAAAAAAAAGACATCAACCCAGAAATGGCATTTAATGAATGCCTTTATGAGTCAAAATTAATAATTCAAACCATTGAGAAACTTGGATTTAAGCGTTTTTTTGAAATCATTAGTCCTAATGCTCTTTATGGAGGCCAAAAAGCTCAAAGTAGTACTGAGTTTCAATCACTTAGGACTCTTTATACAAGGTTAATCGATGACATTTCAAATAATACATTCTATGAAGAAGTAGATAAAACTGACTTTGATAAATTAAGAACGGATGTTATTGAAGACTGGTCAAACTCTAAAATTAGCTCAGCTTGGGAAAAGTTTAACCAAAACAAGAAGATGTAACAAATGAAACCCTGGACGACAAAAAAACTAAGAAATTTAAAAAAGATCGGCGATCAAAAAATTTCAATGCTTACTTGTTATGATTTTCAGACCGCCCAAATGCTAGAAGATTCTAATGTTGACCTAATACTCGTTGGCGATAGCCTTGGTAACGTCATCCTAGGTCATGACACAACTGTTTCTGTAACTATTGAAGATATGATCACTTTTGGTGCCGCTGTAAAAAGAGGAGCTCCGAGCAAATTCACTGTAATTGATCTACCATTTGGCACATATGCAACCAAAGAGCTTGCTATAAAAAACGGCCTTAAGCTCTTTCAAAAAACAAAAGCTGAGTCCCTAAAACTTGAAGGCATCTCAGATGAAATCACCCAGTCTATTAAGCTGTTAACAAATGCCGGGGTTCCTATAATGGGCCATATTGGATTAACGCCACAATCAGTGCATGAACAAGGCGGGTACTTTACACACGGAAAAACAACTATAGAAGAAGAGAAGATTCTCCGGCAGGCTCAAGAATTAGAAGAAGCTGGTGTATTTGCGATTGTTCTTGAGTGTGTCACCGAAACCTTAGCTGAAAAAATTGACCAAACACTTTCAATTCCAACAATTGGTATCGGCTCTGGCCCCAAAACAACCGGACAGGTGCTTGTACTAAATGATTTACTAGGGCTAGGGAAAAATGCCCCTCCAGGTTTTTGTAAACCTGTTTCAAATCTTTTTAATGAAAAACTAAAACTAACCAATTCGTATATAAAGTCAGTTAATCAAAGCAAAGAACTTACTCAATAAAAAATTGTACAAGGAAATAAAAAATATATTTACAGTCGATGTTGGGAACACAAATACTTCTGTGGCCAAATGGATAAATGGAGAGCCAGAGTATTGTTCAATCGACCTAATTAATAGTTCTAGTGTCGTAATTATATCTGATGTCAAAGGCGTAAATCTAAAACTTCCCTCCAAAAAGGTTATTCGCATTAATCAAAAAAACCTTAGTACCTTTGGGAAAATGGAATCAAAGTACGGACTTAAAGCAGGGTCAGACCGGTTATTATTTGCCTATGCAGGCTACGAAATGATTACTTCTGAACAAAGACTAAAAAAAATCTTACTTATCGACTCTGGAACATTTTCCACTCTGGATATTGTCTCAACTATGGGCTTTGAAGGAGGAATAATAGTTCCCGGAGTTGAGCTGATTAAAAATGCTTTTAAAACTGGTGACCAGCTTCATCCTCCTTGCCAAAAAGGCCATCAAAGAGAAAGCCTCTACCCGTTTCAAGATACGAAAACAACTCTCTCTCAGGCGGCTTGGTATATCCTTGAGTCATTAACCCTTCGCATTGTTCAAGAATATAAAGTTGACCACGTTCTTATTACAGGAGGAAATGGAGACTCACTGCGTAATATAATTCTAAAAAGTAATATACCAAATACATACGACCCAATGTTTGTTCACAGGGGAATTTACCACTTCTTTAGAAATGAACTTGGACAGACAGAGCCATTTATGAAATAACACATTTCGTTATGAATTTATTACTTTATGTTACGGGTTCTATTTCATCTTACAAAGCATATGATCTCACCAGAGAGCTTAGCAAAAAAGGTTTTGACGTTAGGGTCATACTGTCTAAAGGTGCAAGTAAGTTTATCAAAAAAGAGCTTTTTTTATTTCTTGGAGCATCTGATTGTTACGGCCCAGAAGACGACTTCTCTCACAAACAAATTTTACATATTGAACTTGCTAGGTGGTGTGACCAAATGGTTATTTGTCCAGCAAGTGCAAACACTGTAAGCAAGCTGGCAAATGGGTTCGCCAATGACTTTGGCACCTCCACTTATCTCGCTTTAGATAAATCTAAACCCTGCCTTGTTTTCCCTGCCATGAACACCAAAATGTTAGACCACCCTGGTGTACAAAAAAATATTAAGCAACTTCAATCTTATAATCGGACCCATGTATTTCCTACCAAGTCTGGTTTACTTGCATGTAATGAAACCGGGGAGGGAAAACTTCTTGATGTCGATAATATCCTCACTCTCATTACAAGTTTTCCTGAAACAACCTCAAAGAAAATGAATATTCTTCTTTCAACAGGTGCGAGTATTAATCCTTTGGATGACGTGAGGTATATCACCAACCCTGCCTCAGGTATTACAGGTGAGGAGATTGCAAGAAGCCTCCTAAAAGATGGGCACTTCTTAACCGTAATTTATGGAGGAACAAATAAACGTTTATTTAATGATTTTTTTGGCCATCCAAATCTAAAGTTAATTAAAGCAACGACAACAAAAGACTTCCACATTAAAACGATGAAAGAGTTTATCGGTAAAGACGTGTTTATTTCAAGTGCCGCATTATCAGATATTGAATTTTCTTATAGCGAGGGAAAAATCAAAAAGAATAATTTAAACGGCTCACTAAAATTTAATCAAAGTATTGATATATTGCTAGACGTCTTAAAAGAAAGAAAGCCTCATCAAAAAGTCATTGGTTTTGCAGCTGAAAGCGATCTGGACCCTAGCGTTATTATTTCAAAGTTAAATAAAAAGCCGGTCGACTTTCTTGTTGCTACAAAAGTTGATAGCGGAATTACTAAAAAAATACCTTCAAAAGGATTCCTCAGTACAAAAGCTGAATACAAACTTTACGAGGGGGAAACAATTTATTTTCAAGGTGAATTAAAAAAAACAAAGCTTGCCAAAATTATTAGTGAAAGGATTGCCACTTGGTAGAGATATTTAAAACGACAAATGCTTTAAGAAGTAGAATTAAAGACATACCTGATACAGGCTTGGTCCCCACGATGGGAAATCTTCATGAAGGCCATCTCAAACTGGTTAGAGAGTCTTTAAAACAAAACCAAACAACGATCGTAACAATTTTTGTCAACCCAACCCAATTCGGAAAAAATGAGGATCTAGACTCATACCCTAAAACACTTCAAGAAGACTTAGAAAAACTATACCGTTTAAATAGGCCAGATGAAAAAAACCTAATTGCTTTTGCCCCTTCAAGTGAAAAAGAGCTTTACCCAATAAAACCAAACGTGATTTTTTCAATTCCCCACCTGGAAAAAAAGTTATGCGATCTTAATCGGCCTGGACACTTTAATGGCGTAATGCAAATCATATATCGGCTATTTAAACTTATTGAACCAAATCAGGCATACTTCGGAGAAAAAGATTATCAGCAATTGCTGATAATTAAGTGTCTTGCCGAAGAATTTTTTTCTGAAATTAAAATTAACTCTGTTCCTATCGTGAGAGAAGTTAGTGGCCTTGCAATGTCCAGCCGAAATAATTATCTAAGCGACGATGAAAAAAAAGATGCTTTAATTTTGCCTAAAACGTTAACTAATCTACAAGAAGACTTCATCAATTTAAAAAATAATTGTATTACATCAACGCAAGAATCAATTAATAAATTAATTAAAAAAGATCCTAGATGGCAATATCTAGAATTACTAGATGCAGTAAACTTGGGTATACCCTCAACAAAATCAAAAAAGCTTATTCTTGCCGGTGCTTATAAAGTCAATAGTGTAAAACTAATTGATAATACTGTTTTTAATCTTTAGGAATTTAAATGTTTGATAATGACTATAAACTACGATCAGGAGAAAAGGGTATTATTGTATCCGTAAATTGTCCTAAACTTGAATCTCATTCAAATGAAAAAAAAGTCTCTACATCGATTGAGGAATTAAAGGATCTAATCAATACATTGGAGATTGAATATCTAGCTGACTTTGTCCAAAAAAAGTCTCAAATTGAAGCTGGTTCAATTGTTGGAACAGGAAAGCTTAAGGAGATTGCCGAGTTTGCCAAAGAGCAAAAAGCTACCTTGTTAGTATTTGATTTAGAACTAACCGCAGGTCAAATTCAAAAGATAAAAAAAATAACCGGAATCAATGTTATTGATCGTTGTCACGTTATCCTTGAGATTTTTGCCAGGCATGCTAGAACAAGAGAGTCTAAAACCCAGATTGAAATCTCACGCCTAAAATATCTTCTTCCAAGACTAATGGGGTTTTGGACTCACTTATCAAGACAAAGAGGTGGCGTTGGTGTTCGAGGTGGTGAAGGTGAGCAACAAATTGAGCTCGACAGAAGAATTATTAGAAAGCGAATCGCTACTCTAGAAAAAGAATTAAAAGAAGTAATTATCTCCCGTCAACAACAAGGGAAAAAGAGAAAAAACACAGTCCTATCTGCTGCTCTTGTTGGATACACGAATGTAGGGAAGTCTTCTTTAATGAATCGACTTTGTTTTGGTGAAGTACTGGAAGAAAATAAATTATTTGCGACACTTGATTCTACTTATAGAACATTATCACCAAACACAAAGCCACCCCTAGTATTAATAGACACAGTTGGTTTTTTAAATAACCTGCCAAATACTTTAATTGAGGGGTTCAAAACTACTCTTGAATCGGCCAAGGAAGCGGACTTAATTATTATCGTTTGTGATATTTCTTCTGACAATTATCATACTCAAATCGAGGTAACTGAGAAGGTTCTCAGAAGCTTAAGTATTTCGGACAAAGAGACGGTCATCGTTTTTAATAAACTTGATCAAGTTGAAGACACATTCCTTCCAAAAGTATTAAAGAAGAAATATCCAAACAGCTTTTACGTATCAAGTCTTAATAAAGAACATATGGAGAAATTAAGAGGAGATATTATCGAAATTATTCTTAGTAAGTTAGACCATTATGACTTATTTATTCCCTATCAAGACGGAGAGGCACATTCAAAAGTCTTAAATAATACAAATATTATTAAAACAACGAATCACGATCAGGGAATTTTCTATAGGATAAGAACACCCAACTTTGTATTCAACCAATTAAATATAAATAAATTTACGCTTGGATCAGAGCACAACTATCTCTAAAATAACCCACTTCTAAAATAATAGGTACCACCTATTATTAAAAATATTAGTATTATACTTAAAATAAAAAAGATTTTACTTCTATCCATCATTATTTTCCAAGAAGCTCATACAACTAGGAACAAAATCCAAGACGGCAATTGGTTTTTGAATTTTACCGACTAGATTAAGCTCGTTCAAGTTTATATCAACACCTTCAGAGAAAACTCCAATGATAGGAAGGTTGCTAGACTGGACCTCTCCTAGATCTGACTGATCATAATGATCAAAGTCAATAATAATAAAAGTTGGAGATAAGTCTGATATTTGAAGCTTACATTCTTCCCATTTACCAAAATCAAAAAAATCACAACCCTCTTGCTTAAAACATTCACGAGCGAACTCTAAAAATAAACTTGCGTCACTTAGAAACAGTATTGATTGCTTTAAAACTTCCAAACTTACCCCTTTTGAGTGCCTACCATTAAAACTAACCCATTTAATGTATTTATGATAGCATTTTGAAAACCTATTAAGGCGAGCTTTAAATTGAATGTTTCAAAAATTAAGTTAATCGATATCTCAACAAATGAGACAATTTATGAATTTGAAATTGACGCTCAAGAGCAAGCATTTCGTAAAGCTACAGAACTTGAGCAGATGGGCTTAGATATTAAAATCAAAGTCCCTACAAGTATAGAAACTCTAGGAGTAGCCTTAGGGGCTGATCATCATGCATTAGAAAAAGTTTCATGCGAAATAAATGAAGAAATAGAATCACATCAATAAAAAAAGGGGCCTTAAAAAAGGCCCCTAAAAGTTTTAAATATTTAAATCTTTTTTTTACTTTTCATTTTCGAATGAAAAACCTTTCAACTTTTCAGCAAAAGCTGAAGAAGAAGAAGAGTCAGTCTGAAGCTCAGCTGCACTCATAGCGTCAGCTGTTCCGGCAGACTTAATTGAAAGAGCAATTTTCTTCGCGTCTTTGTCTAAAGAGATAACCATTGCTTTAACCTGGTCACCTTTTTTAACAACGTCAGAAGGAGACTCAACTCTTTCTTCAGATAGCTCAGAAATATGAACAAGACCTTCAATTCCAGTTTCAAGTTCTAAGAAAGCACCAAAGTCAGTGATTCTTACAACCTCAGCTTCAACTACTGAACCAACAGGAAGTCTTAAGTCGATCTTTTTCCAAGGATCTTCCTCAAGTTGCTTGATACCTAAACAGAACTTTTGGTTTTCTTTATCAACTGAAACAACCATTGCTTCAATATCAGAACCAACAACATATTCTTTGTTTAGCTCAATGTTTTTTCTTGTCCAAGAAATATCAGAAACGTGAATTAAAGCATCTACTTCTTCACTAAGGTCAACGAAAATTCCAAAGTCTACTACAGACTTGATTTTTCCGGTTGCTTTAGAACCAACAGGGTACCTGTCGATAATATCATTCCATGGATTTTCTTGTAATTGCTTAAGGCCAAGAGAGATTCTCTTGTTCTCTGTATCAACGTCAAGAACAACGGCTTCAAGATTTTCTCCAGCATTGTAGTGCTTCGCAGGATTTTTGATTTTTCCTGTCCAGCTCATTTCACTTACGTGAACAAGACCTTCGATACCATCAGCAAGCTCTACGAATACACCGTAATCTTTTACAGATACGATTTCTCCGCTAACTTTTGTTCCAACAGTGTATGTCGACTGAGCATTTTCCCAAGGGTTAGCTTGAACTTGTTTAAGACCTAGAGATACTCTTTCTTTTTCTACGTCAAACTTAAGGATTTTAACCTCAATTTCATCGCCCATGGCAATTAAGCTAGATGGATGCTTAACTCTTCCCCATGACATATCTGTAATGTGAAGTAGGCCATCAATTCCACCAAGATCAATAAATGCACCGTAATCAGTGATGTTTTTAACAACACCTTTTACAATCATTCCTTCTTGAATTTGGTCGAGAATCTCACCTCTTAACTTACCTCTTTCTTCTTGGAGAATTGCTCTTCTTGAAAGAACAATATTTCCACGTTTCTTGTTGAACTTAATAACTTTAAATTCAAACTTTTTACCGATGTACTTATCAAGAAATCTAGTTGGTCTTAAGTCAATCTGAGAGCCAGGCAAAAACGCCTTGACGCCAATATCAACTGAAAGACCACCCTTTACCTTAGATACAACTGTACCCTCGATAGGGATCCCTTTTTCACATGCTTCAGAAATTCTATCCCATGCATGTAGGATCTCTGCTTTATCCTTAGATAAAACAAGATTGCCCATAGAAGATTCAAGCTTCTCAAGGTAAACCTCAATATCTTGTCCTTCTTCAATTTTCAGAGAACCATCAAAATTTTGGAACTCTTTTACAGATACAAGACCTTCTTGCTTATATCCAATATCAACCATCACATAGTCTGGTCCGATTGATACGATTAGTCCGTTGAAAACTTCTCCTTCTCTGAACTCTTTAGATTCTGTCGAATCTAATAATTCACTGAACTCCGAAGTAACTTTTTCTTCAACGTCCTCTCCGAAAACTACCTCGTAGTCTTCCATCCATTTGTAATTGACCTTATCAGTCATAACTAACTCCTGCGAACTACCAATTTTTTGGTAACTCTAATTTTTAACAGGTAAAACCTGTTCTCTATATTCCTCTACTGAGGGGGTAATAAAGATTCATCGAAACTATAAAAAATGACATCTATAGTCAACAGAAGTTATTAATATTACATCATTTTTTTTGCCAGCTCTCTACGCTTCATCGCCTTTTGATAGGCATGAATTACCCGCTCAACTTCGGTCGTTTCCGGGTCTTTACTCAGATTATAATTATAACATTTACCCTTTCGACTCTTCCCCATAACAATATCATGGGCAGACCTCATATCTCCTTTTGGATAAGTGCTTATAATCTCGTTAAACCCATCTTTTAGCTCCATTAAATATGAACTTGGTGGAGATATTAAGTGAGCACCATTTTTAAACATTCTCAATAAGTGAGGGTGCTCACTAGGGGACCCAATTATTATCCAAAGGTCTATTTTTGTATAAAACTCATCACCTGGAGCTATAACCTTAAACGCCTTAAATGACTGCTCTTCAAAAATTTTCTGATTAAAAGAGTCCTTAATCAAAAATAACTCCAAGTCTTGATCTAATCGGTCATTATCAAAACATCTTTTAAGCCGGAAAAATAAACCCATTTGAGCTGAGGAATTTATATAAACACCAACTCTCACATGAGAAGGGATTGATTGTTCATCAGTCATTGAAAAAAATGCTTCACCATTGATTGAGTACATTAAATCTTTCAGAGACAAACTTGTGCACCTACTTGGTGGTAGTTTTAGGTTTAAATAAACATCGTCTGAAGACAAACGTGAGGGGATAAATAAATGATCAAACCTTTGAATAAATGGCCTAATAAGAATTTTAAGCCACAAAGGATACTTTTTAGGAAAAAAATCAAAACAAAAACCTATCGAGGAAGTTTTTTGAAGCCAAGGCAGTGATTGAATTAAGCCCTCAATTCCAAAAAAATGAATTATATCATAATCATCCTCCGCCAATAGGTTGCGAATTTTAAGCGAGTTAATCCACCACGACCTTAAGCCTGCATTTTTTAACTTTTTTACATTTTTATATTTATTACGAAGAGATTTCTCCAGGAAATTATCATTAGTCAAAAATGTTAAATTATTTAGCAAAGAAAGGTTCTCTGATATATTTAATAATCGTCTTTTTTGCTGGAGGGAACTTTCTGTGACAATGTACGCAATTTTTTTATTAGCGAGCATATTTTGAAATGCCTTTGATTTTTCCAATCTTTAAGTAGCCTTGAAGCTCATAAAAAACAGGAGTTTCTCCTTGGATAACAACGATACTAAAATCACCCTTTTTCTCTTCTTTGCTGCCTTTAAAAGAAGAGAATTTATACTTGAAGGCTTTAACTTTTTTCTTCTTGTATTTAACAGTTATTATTTTTTTTTCTTTAAGAAGAATTTTATAAAAGTTACTCTTTAGTGCTAACCAGAAGTAATCTCCCTTATCGAATTTACCCTCAGAAAATATTGCTCGATTAAGCATTGTTAATATATCAAAGTAATCTTTCCCTTCTGGGTGATATATTTTTTCTTTTTTACCAGACTTATTTTTTTTCTTCCACTTTTCAGAAAAATGAATTTTATTATCATCAAAAACCATTTTCACAAAAGACTCTTTTCGTCCCTCTCTTTTATTGAAATTGAACTCACTAGATCTTCTTTTTTTTATATCAAAAACACTATTTAACTCGTCTCTAATTTTAAAAATAAAATCATAAAAAGAATTTGTTTCCAGTGTCGTTTTGGAGAAAATAGTCATGTTGTTTTTATCAATAGAATACTTAAGCTTCCCAATATTTATATTGGAAAACGAAACATTTAGTTCAAACTCGTAATTCCTTTTTAGATTTAGGTTTATATTTCGAATAGCAGAATCATTTACCTTCGATTTATCCATCGTTGTATTTGGATCTGCAAATAACAAAAAACTATTTAAAAAGGATAAAGCAATAATTAGTTTTTTTATCTTACTCATAAGTTAAAATTTTTTTTATTTTATCTTTTATTTTACTTTCGCCCTCTAAAAAAACAACTTGATTAACAAGAGAAAATATATCCCCTTTAATTCTTTGAGGGTCAATTTTTACCGCATCTTTCTCCGTGCAGATCAGGGATTTTACATTTTCTAATTTATTTATTTTTCGATATGAGCTTTCTTTGAACTTGTGATGATTATCAAATGTTACCTTTCGAATTATATTTAGATTCAGTTGGTCAAGAGTATTATAAAAGTGATCAGGCTTAGCAATACCACAAAATGCACCACATTCTTTTGAAGACAAATCAATAAGTAGTTTTTTTTCTTTGGTTTTTATATTTTGGAAGTAGCTCGGAGAAAATTTAACCCTTCCCCAAACAGAATCAGGTTTAGTATATTTATGAATCATCCGTTTTAATGCTAGTTCATTCTCTGATGGGGATTGTTCACATTTAGTAAAAATAATAATGTCTGCGCACATCAATGAAGTAAGTCCTTCCCGAAGACTTCCTGCAGGAACACACTTAAATTTTTCTGGATATGTTGAAGAGTTTATTAAAATTATATTTAGATCTCTTCTTATCCGAAGATGCTGATGTCCATCATCCAGCAAAACAAAGTCATCTGTGTGAATTACGGGTCTCTCGAAGTAACCTTTCAGCCTATCCGCTCCAACAACAACAGAACTACTTTGAAGTTTTCTTGATATTAACAAAGGTTCATCACCTACATCTGAAACATTTATAGTATGATTATTTTCTGGAGTTAGCTGAACAGATGATTTTTCTACAGACTCTCTTTTGTAGCCTCTAGTTAGAATCACACCTGTATATTCCAAGTCTTCAAGAAAAGTTGCTAACCATATGGTGAAAGGCGTTTTTCCAGTGCCTCCAAGCTCTAGGTTTCCCACTGAGATAGTCTTTGGAATGAGCTCAGTAGAGCTAAATACATGGTGCCCAAATAATAGCCGTCTAACCCTATAAACAAAGTCTATAATTAATGATAAAAATGAAGTTACCGGTTTTAATATTAGCATTTTAGTTTTTTATAGATTGTCTCAACAACATTTACATTTTCTAAAATAAATCTTTCTCTGACAAGCTTAGCTTTTTTTGAGATCTCATCAATAGCTCTTTGATTCGACACCCAGTGAGCTAATATTTTCTCTATTTCAAAAGATGTAAATCGGTCCTGAATCAGCTCTGGAAACACCTCTTTTTCAGCAATTAGATTAGCAAGAGCTATATATCCTTTATATGGCACAAAAACACGATAGAATAATTCATTTAATAGAGACACTTTATATCCAACGATCGTTGGCACTCCCATCAATGAACAAGAAAGAGTGGCCGTACCACTGGCAGCTAAGCAAATCTTAGCATTTTCAAGTGCTTCATATAAATCTGAAGAATCGTATGACTTATCGATTTTTTCATCAAATGCTTCATATACTTCTTTTTTAACCGAAGTCGTTTTAACAATTGAAATAGTAAGGTCGTGCTGAACATTTGATAATGCTTCAAGAAAAACAGGTAGTGTTTTTAAAACCTCAGAGTTTCTGGACCCAGGTAAAAGTAAAATCTCATTTTTCTCTTTATCTTGAGAGTTCCATCTACCTTCAGAGTCTATTTTTTTATAAACAGGATGCAAGACAGAAGAAATCTCCGTCACACCTCGACGAGAAAACCATTTTTTTTCAAAAGGTAAAATACAAAATAGATGATCTGTGAATTCTCTCAATTGCTTTGCCCTTGAAGGTCTCCAAACCCATGCTTGAGGGGCAACATAATAAAAAACCTTCACCCCTTTTTTACTAAGTTTCTTTGCGAGCCTAAGGTTAAAATCTTGAAAGTCTATGAGTATTGCTGCTTCTGTCTCTAATGAGACTGCCTCAGAAACGATTCTATCCATTGCTTTAAAGTAGAATGGGAGTTTTCCTAAGACATCAGATACCCCCATTGAGCCAAACTCTCTCAAATGATAAGTTAGTTTAAGCCCCATTTGCTCTGCCTGGTCGCCACCAACCCCCCAAAAAGAATAATCACTAAACTTATTTTGTAAATCAGAGAAAAAACTCAGAAGATGCTCTTCTCCAGATTTCTCACCGGCCAAAATAAGCATATTTTTAGTTATTCCCAAGAAATAATCTCCCCGGATTCGAGGGACTTAATAGTAAGATCGATCATCTTCATTACAGTGATCGCATCATCAATACCAATAACTGGCTTAACATTTTCAGTAATACTTTTTAAAAAATACTCATGCTCTTTTAAAAGATGGTCAGATTTCTCATAACTAGAGCTGTCTAACGAGAAAACTCCATCAAAACAGTTTGACCTTTGAATCTCATTTTTTAAAAGATCAACTTTCAACTCCCCTTCTGGTAGAACCGCAATCACTTCCCTTTGTTCATCAGTACTCACTCGAGAAGCCGTCACGAAAGCACTTCGATTTCCCTTATAGGTCAAATGTGCAGATACATAGTCATAGTTATTTGAAATAATTTTTTTCCCAGAAGCATGTATTGAAAGAGGGACTTCTTCTAAAAAATAATTAATTAAATCAAAATCATGAATCATTAAGTCCTGAACAATATCAACATCTGCACCTCTTCCCTTATAAGGAGCTCGCCTTGTCAACCTAAGCATTTCTGAATTCCCCAGCGAATCCTTCAACTCCCCCCAACATCGATGGAACCTCTCACTATGCCCGACCTGTAATTTAAGATCTTTTCGAGAAGTTAATAACTTTTTTACTTTTTCAGATTGATTAAAGGTTTCTGTTAAAGGTTTCTCACAAAATACATGAAGGTTGTTTTGTAAACATTTCTCTAAAATAGAAAAGTGAAATGATGTTGGAGTCACTATTATAGCAGCACTAATATCATTAATAATTTCATCAAAATCAGAAGTCACTTTAACCGATGGGTATTCTTTGCAAATCTCTTCGTGACGGCTTTCATCTACTTCCACTATCGCAACAAAGTTATCACCATAAACATTCTTCGCTTTTTGAGCGTGCCACTTACCAAGATGGCCATATCCGATTTGAGCAACTTTCAATCTTTAATCCTTTATCTAGAAAATGGGACTATTCCTGCTTTTGACTCTTTCACTTCTTCTATTAGCCTTTGCACAATATCATTGCCCTCATATTCAGCAATACTTTCAGTATCATCCACAAAAGACCTTGGAGAAAGAGGGCTGGCTTCCATTGACCTAATAAATGTCACAAGCTCAGATATATCATTTTTTGAAAATCCAGCTCTTCGAAGTCCTATAATATTTATGCCTTTGAGTTTTGCCCGATTTCCAATTACCGTACAAAATGAAGGAACATCTTTATCGATAGTTGTAGAAGCACCTACATAAACTCCCTCACCAATCGTCACAAATTGTGTTACTCCACAATTTCCACTTATTATAACTTTATTTCCGACATGGACATGGCCAGCAAGGTTGACTGAGTTCACTAGAACACAATTATCTCCAATCGTGGTGTCATGACCAACATGTACTTTGGCCATTAACAGATTATGACTTCCTAGCTTCGTCACTTTGTCCTGTTTAAGTGTGCCTCGATGAATAGAGACGTATTCTCGGATTGTATTATTATTGCCGATGATAACTTCAGTTTCTTCTTTTTTATAGGTCAAGTCTTGAGGCTCTTCACCAATTGAGCAAAAAGAAAAGAAATTATTTTTCTCCCCAATGGTAACTTTTCCGCGAACAACACAATGAGATTTAAAACTAGTATTATCGCCAACAGTAATCTCACCTTCAAAAACGCAAAATGGCCCAATCGAAACATTCTCTCCAATTTTAACGCCTGATGAAATAATTGAGGTTGGGTGAATAGAACTCGCCACGACTGCTCCTTAAATTAAAACTTAACTGAAGCTGATATTTTTGCCTCAGACACCACGTCTTCACCATGAAAAACCTTGCACTTTGTAACAATTATCGGCTTTCTGTAATTTACTACCTCTGCTGTAATTTTCAAATTTTGCCCGGGAAGAACCGGCTTCCTGAACCTTGTTTCTTCCACTCTTGCTAGAGCGACATCCAATGTGTTTAATTCAAAAGAATTTTCTAAAAAAAATACCATTGCAAAGCTACTCACCTGCGCCATCGCTTCTACCTGAATTACTCCTGGAAATATCGGCTTGCCTGGAAAATGGCCTTTAAATAACTCCAGGCTCTCATCTGTAAAAAAACTTGCTGTTACTAAACCACCAATAGCATCTTTCGGGCTCTCAACTTTCTCTCCGAATTTCCAGTCCGCGAGGACAATAGATTCAACTGAATCAATAAATAGAAAAGGTTCCCTGTGTGGTAAAAAATTTTTTACTTTTTCTTTGTCAAACAACATCTAGACCTCACTTTTTAATCAGCTTTCTCAACATTGCTTGAGAACGTAACCATTCTCTAAGCGGCCTAGCCGGATAGCCAGAATAAATTTGACCACCTTCAAGGTTACCTGTCACCGCTGAATGTCCACCGACTTGAACTTTTTCTCCGACTTCCACTCCTGGAGCAACACCGACATGGCCACTAAGCATCGAGTATTTTCCAATACGAACACTCCCAGCAAGACCACTTTGGCCACATACAATAACTTTTTCACCCAATATGCAATTATGTGCGATGTGGACAAGATTATCCAACTTGCTCCCCTTACCAATAATCGTCGGCCCAAAAGTTCCCCTATCAATAGTACAATTCGCGCCAATCTCAACATCATTGTCAATAATAACACTTCCTAGGTGAAATACTTTTTTGTGTTCTCCGTTAATTTGGTTGTAACCAAAGCCATCACACCCAACGATTGTTCCTGAATGAATAATTACATCATTTCCAATACAAGTACCTGGGTAAATAGTGACGCGTGGATAGACTTTAACATTTTTGCCTAACTTACAGCCCGGCATAATGACAGAGCCTGGCATCAAAATACTTCCACTATCAACCTCTACGTTTTCGCCTATAAATACACCTTGAGCAATTTCAACAGTGGGATCAATTTTAGTATTCCCGACTTGTCTACCATCAAGTAAGCATTGAGTATTTTTCTCAAATTCAAGAAAAAATAAATGTGATAAATCAACCATTGCCTGATCAATACTTTTTTCACTTAAGATATAAGAGAAGTTCTTTAGGTCAACTTCAAGCTCCAAAGAGCTTGGAACAATAAGAATAATTTTTTTAGAAATAGAATCTGATTCTATCTTTTTTAGTAGATCGAAAAATTTTTTATCTTTTACAAACAATAAAGTATTTTCAACGGGGTAGTCAGGAGTAGAAATACCAGAAATAAAAACCTCCTCAAAAGAGGAGGCTTTCATTGAATTTAAATAATTAAACTCTTTCGTAATTTCTTTAAGCTTTAACATTTTCTAGTTAGGAAACTTTTTGTCATATGCTTTTATAACATCTTCAGTTAAATCTTTTTCATTTTTAGCATAAACGACAGGAGCAGTACTTGCCTCAAACGTTACATCAACTTTCGACTTTTTTGAAATAGTTGTCACAACCTCTCTCACTCTATCGATAATTGGGCCTTTCATTTTGTTTTCCATTTCTTGAATTTCTTTTTGAAAACCTAAAGACTTTTGCTGAAGCTTCATTACTGCTTCTTGTAGTTGCTTTTCTTTTTCAACTTTAGCGCTGTCACTCATAACGAGACTTTGCTTTTGAAAATCTTCTTGCATTTTTTTTATTTTCTGCTGCTCTTTATCTAAAATCTTTTTTTTCTTTTCAAATTCAGCCTTAAGTTGATCTCTTACTTTTTTGCCCTGAGACACACTTAAAAGAACCCTTTGAATATCCACTTTACCTATGATCATAGAAAATGAATTCAAGCTAAAAACCAATGTAATTAATGCAACTAAAGATTTCATCTTTTCTCCTAATAAAAATCTAAAATAATTGTCCTATATCAAAATGAAATTGGCTACCTGCGTTTTCATTTTCTGGATTAACAGGATAACCAAATTCAAACCGAAGTACTCCAATAGGCGAAAACCATCTAAGGCCAAAACCATAGTCGTAATTTGCCTTAAATTCACTAAACTCTCCAGCATCCCCTGCGTCAACAAAAACTACCCATTTGAGTCCAGCTTCTCTTGAGATTGGATGCTCCAGCTCAAGCGATGTATACGCGGCAAATGTCCCACCTTGATTGTAGATAACCTCAACTCCCTCTTCCTGCGCAGAAACCTTAGGACCTATTGCTTCAAAGGCATATCCTCTCAGGTTTCTTGCACCACCAAGTGTTAATTTTTCGGTCCTTGGAATTCTTTGATCACCTACCTCATAAACTCTAGATGCGTAGAGCCTTGATCTAAACACTAAGTCACCAATCACTTTTTTATAGTACCTAGCGTCTGACTCAAGTTTGAACCACTTTTTATTACCACCTATCCCAGAATACTCTGATGAAGCACTTATGTAATAACCTGCTGAGGGTTCAAAAGAATTATTCCTTTTATCTCTGATGGAGGAAACTCTAATTATCGAAGCGACCCCATTTTCTAACGACTCATCAATTGTTGGATCATTAACCTCATTAATTAATGTATCTTCATATTTATAAGTCGCAAAAAGTCTTGTGTAATCAAATATTGGGTAACCTACTCTTAAATTAAAACCTTGTCTCTTATAAGCAAGGGATCGACTCGCCGTATTATTTTGAGAGTAAACATCACCACCAGCAGTCCACAAAGAATCATTAAGATAAGGCTCCGTAAAACCTAGATTATATGTTTTGTTAACATCCGAGATATTCAAACTTAGAGTAAGGTTTTGACCTTTACCTAAGAAGTTATTTTGGGCAACAGATGCCTGCATAAACGCACCGGTAGCAGTTGAATAACCTGCCCCTAGAGATATCTGTCCTGTATTTCTCTCTTTCACAGCGATATCAATATCAATAACATCATCTTCGCCTGGCCTTGTTTTTGTGTTAAATACAACTGAGCCCGGTTCAAAAAACCCTAGTCTATTAACATTTTCTTGAGATAAACGGAGATTGGTTCCAGAAAACTTTTGTCCCTCTTCAATCTTAAGCTCTCTTCGAATGACTTTATCTCTCGTTTTATCGTTTCCAGAAATATTTATTCGACCTATTTTTGCTAAAATCCCTTTCTCAAAAGAAAACTCAAGATCTACTTTATTTTCCCCGGGGACAATATTTAAGGTACGCAAAACATTGGCAAAAGCATAACCCTCGTCCTGGTATAGCTCCGTTAACTTTTTGATGTTTAGTCTCAACGACTCTTCAGAGTAAACGTCGTCTTCTTTTAAGTTAATTTTCTTTCTAAACTCGGTCTCGGTAAACATTGTTTCTCCTCTAAAGGAGATAGAATTAATTGTGTACTTAGGCCCTTCATTTACCTTTACTGTAATAAATATCCATCGACGGTCTTCACTGATTGTAACCTCAGGCTTTCCAATATTAATCTGGAGATAGCCCTTCGTTTTATAAAAATATTTAAGTCTTTCAATATCTGTTTGAAAACTAAACTCCTTAAAGCTTCCCGACCCACTCATAAAAGAAAAAAGAGAGTTTTCTCGAGTCTCCATAAGATCTTTTAGTTGATAGTCATTAAATGCTTTATTGCCTAAAAAAGTAATGTTTTTAACTTTAACTTTATCAAACTCTTGAACCTTGAAAACTAGCTGAAGTTTTCCTTCTTTCGTTTCTCTCTCCTCAAAGTCTACCTTAGCGAGATAATAACCCTTTTCCTCATAATGTTTTTTTAAAAGGCGAGTATCATTTTTTATCCTTGACGCATCAAGCAATGAAAAGTCCTTTGTCTTAATAACTTCTTTTAAGTCATCTTCATCAATATCATCATTGCCCTCAAAAACTACTGAGGAGATGTAAGGCCTCTCGACTAATCTAAAAACAAGCTCAGATCCCTCTTGGTGAGCTTCAATTTTTGCAAAATACTTTAATTTAAAAAGCGTATTAATATCATTATTCAGTTTTTTATTAGTTAATACTTCACCAACTTTTGATTTAATTTGATTTTTGATTGTTGCTTCTTTTATTCGAGACAGTCCCTGAAAAGATATTTTCTTTACTTTAAACAGACGTTTGGTAGGACCAATCTCCCTAGCATTAGATAAAACTAAAGTAGGGCAAAGGAAAACGATAAATAAGTAGATTAATTTTCTAAATGACCACATATGATATTAATACTTGCCTTCAATTTAAATAATATTAATAAGATGGAAAAATTTATCAACAACGAATCACAATTACAATGTTATAGATTTAATGGTTCTACCTATTGATATAAAACACCATCTTTCATCTCACAGTGATAGGGAAACTGCGACGCAACATTTCTATCGTGGGTAACTGTCAAAAGTGTTATTTTTAAACTCTGACTAAGTTTGAACAAGAAATCGCAAACAATTTCTGTGTTTACCGAATCTAGACTACCTGTCGGCTCATCACACAATAGATAGTCGGGCTTTAAAGAGACAGCTCTGATAAGGTTAATTCTTTGTTGTTGACCGCCAGAAAGTTCATAAGGCATCTTCTCTAGGCAGTCTGTCACGCCCAGTAAATCAGCAACGTCCATGATAAAAGGCCTTACCGACTCGACAGTATACTTTTTAGATAATGACGCCGGGAGTAAAATATTATCCAGACAATTCATTGAAGAAAGTAAAAAATGAAATTGAAATACAAAACCAATTTTTTCATTACGGTATTGAGCAAGCTGTTCATCAGAGTAATTATTCAAGGATTCTCCATTAACAGAAATTACCCCTGAATCAGGCCGGTCAAGTCCACCCAATAAGTATAGTAACGTTGATTTTCCAGAACCAGAGGCTCCTTTGATCACATATTGTTCGCCCTTTTCGACTTTGAGGTTAATACCCTTCAAAACCTTAGTATTGGAAAAACTTTTGGTGAGATCGCTGGTGATAATCGATTCTTTTGGCATCAGTTAAACTCCTCTCTCAAGTTTTTTAATATGGATGACTTCTCAATGTTGCGAATAAAGAAGCTGGTAATTAAAAATAAAATAATTAGACTAACCATAAAGATCATTAAAAAGTCTGAAACGCTCCACTTTATAGATAATCTATTTAGGTAATAAATCTTCGCTGGAAGCTCAAATATGGGCAAGTACCTTAAAGCCATATCAAAGGCAAAAACGAAAAATATTGAAATGAAACAAGATAAACTCCAGACGACAAGTGTTAGCTTTCTCCATGCAACCAAGCGACGTTTTTTGGACATTCCAAACGCGCTGAGGATGAAAATTTTCCTCGCGTTGACCTCTTTAAAGTAAAGTAAAAAGGCGACAACATTAAAGATCGCAACCAAAACGATTACTTGCAAGATAATAGAAATAGATTTTTTTTCCACTTCTACTGCCTCAAGGAGAAATTTAAAATCACTCCAATAAGGCTCTACCTTATAATTAAAATCCATCTGTGTTTCAATCTCGCTAATTAAACTATTTATCTCCTCAGGTGTTACTCCTGGTACACTAAGACCTATGTGATTAAAAAACTTCTTATCCTGAGGCTTTATTGAAAATACAAATCGTTGACTCTGTTCAAAGATTGGAAAGTCGATAATTTTCTTAATTTTTTTCCTGGAAAACCCCAAGCTTCTTTGGCTGTCCTCCTGAGTCAAAAATGTAACCTCTTCGCCAGTCTTAAGTCTCAATTTTTCAGCAAGACCCCTTCCTATAATGATTTCATTCGGACTGCTTAGTTGGACTTTAAATTTTTTATTAATCTCGTCTACAGGTAACTCAAAGTTCCTCGTCGCTGCAGAGCTTTTGTTAGACTTCAGGAGAAATCCATCCAAAGCATTATAAAGAAAAGAGTTAGTTGATGGAGCAATTTGTCGAAAAGAAACAAGGTCCTCTTTTGTGAGTGCAAGACTAAAACGATGAGTCACATTTATCTCTGGGAGATAGGTACTTATTGACTCTTTCATCGATTTTTCAAAACCATTCATTAATCCCAGAGTTGATACAATTACTGATTGGGAAAATGCGAGGCCTAAAACTGCCCACGTAAAAAATCTTTTAGAGCTTTTTTCTAATTGAAAAATTTTTCTAAGATGAAAAAAACTTAACAAAGATAACTCCTAAGTTTGAGGTTCATCACTCAGTACGCTCCATCTTAGATAATTATCCATAAATTGATCTAAATCACCATCAAGAATTTTATCAGGATTTGATGATTCAAAGTTAGTTCTATGATCTTTCACCATTTTGTAGGGGTGAAGAACGTAACTTCTTATTTGAGCTCCCCAACCAATTTCTTTTTTCTCTGCTTCTCTAGCGTCACTCTCTTGTTTTCTTTTTTCCATCTCTAAATCAAATAATCGAGACTTTAAAACTTTCATTGCCTGAGCCTTATTTTGTAACTGAGATCTCTCGTTTTGGCATGTTACGACTAAGCCTGTTGGTAAATGAGTAATTCTAACAGCAGAGTCAGTCGTATTCACTGACTGGCCTCCCGCACCACCGGCTCGGTATACATCTATTTTTAAATCTTTATCATTAATTTCAATCTCGATATCATCATCAACCTCAGGGGTTACAAATACAGATGCAAAAGAAGTATGACGCCTAGCATTCGAGTCAAATGGTGATATCCTTACCAAGCGGTGAACTCCTGACTCCGATTTCAATAGGCCATAAGAAAAAGGGCCTGTGACTAAAAAAGTCGCTGATTTTATCCCAGCGGAGTCACCATCTTGAACATCGAGGACTTGGTATTTAAACTTTTTAAACTCTACCCAGCGAGACAGCATACGAAAGAGCATAGATGCCCAGTCACAAGACTCCGTTCCCCCCGCGCCGGCATTAATCATGACAATTGCATTATTAGAGTCAAACTCGTTAGATAATAAAACCTTTTTTTCAGCCTCATGAATCTTTTTTTCTAATTTCAATGACGTTTCCACCGCTTCCGAGATTAAATCCGTATCTTCTGCTGCATACTCACAAAGGATTTCAAACTCCTCTTTAAGTTCGCTTAGACTAGTATAAAGCTTAATTGTCTCCTCAATAATTGCGCGCTCCCTCTGTACTTTTGAGGCAGAGTCAACATCTTCCCAAAAACCTTCCAAGGACTCTAGTCCTGATATTTCCTTTAATCGAGCCTCTTTTCGATCAATGTCAAAGTGACCTCCGAAGTTCTGCTATACGTGGAACTAATTTTTTTATTACCGTTTTCTTTTCTTCTAGCTTTAGTAAGTCGGTTTCACTCATCAATCACTCCCCTGCCTATATGCTCAATCGCAATGATCGCAATAATAATTAAATATTTCACGCTCTTTTTTGTACATTAATTCTTTTTCCTGATCAGAAGCTTCATGGTCAAATCCCATTAAATGCAAAACACCATGAATCAACAGTTCAACAATTTCTTGTGAAAAAGATAAACTCGACTCTTTGGCCTGCCTTTTTGCTGTATCTATTGAGATAAACACATCACCCAAATGAATTAACGGGAGTTTATTATCAATCCACTGCTTTCGAAAATCTTCAAATAGAGAAATACTTATCACATCTGTCGTTTTATCTTTTCCTCTATACTGATGATTTATACCTTTAATCTCTTCATCAGAAATAAAAAATAATTCAATCTCTAATTCGCCAGAAAACATGAACTTATCTATTAATTTATTCTCAAATAAGTAATGTTCAAAAGCTTCCTCTAGCACAGAAAGATTCTTCTTTTTGGCCAAAAAATCATTCAAGTCGCTATCAGTTACTTCATCATGGTCTAAGTTTATTTTAAATTTATTATTCATAATCTGATCAAATATTATATATTCATTTATCATACATTAAATAATAAGGATTAAAATGTCCTCTCCGAACATCAATTCATTGTATCAAACGATAAAAAAATTAAGAGATCCTAAAACCGGGTGCCCCTGGGATATAAAGCAAACCCACCTATCACTACGAAAATATTTAATTGAGGAGTGCTATGAGGCAATTAATGCGATGGAAAAAGGAGATAATAAAGAGCTATTGGATGAACTAGGAGACGTTCAGCTGCAAATTCTACTTCATAGCATCATTGAGGAAGAATCAAATAACTTTAGCCTCCAAGATGTATTTAATCACCTTGAAGAAAAGATAATCAGGCGTCATCCACATGTATTTTCTAATATTTCAAAGATTTCGGTAAGTGATGTTAAGGAAAATTGGAAAAAAATAAAACAAGAAGAGAATAAAGAGCAAAGTAAAAAACAAAAAATATATATCACTAAAAAACAAACCGCCGCTCCAGCACTCAAGGCCGCAGAAAATATTGGAAGATTCACTGAAGAAAAAGGTTTTGACTGGTCTGCCCCTGAAGAAGTTATAAAAAAAGTAGAGGAAGAGTTAGAGGAATTAAAAGTTGAAATTCGCTTGAAAAACAAAAATGAACAAAAAGTCCAAGAAGAACTTGGCGACTTAATTTTTACCATTGCCCAACTAAGCCGACACCTCGGTTTTTGTCCTGAGGAGACATTAAAGCAATCAAATGAGAAATTCCAATTGCGGTATAACCAGATGATTAATTTAAATGCTGGCCGTGATATATCTGAGCTAACCGGAGAACAAAAAGAGTTGTTATGGAAGAAAGTAAAAGAAGGCTCAAAAAATGAATAGATTATATGGATTAGATAAAAAAATAATTGGCCTTACTGGTGGTATTGCCACAGGGAAGTCAAGTTTTTCAAAATTACTGACCGAACAAGGACATGAGGTTATCTGTGCGGATCAATTAATCAAAGAAATTTACGAACAAGAAGAATCAATTAAATTTATTCAAAATATCTCATTTGAGTTAGTGGTAAATAAAAAAATAAACTTTAAAAAATTAAGGGAATTTTTTTTTAATGATCAACAAATAAAAAATCAAATTGAGGATTTTCTTTACCCAAAGTTGGAAATATTATTTTTATTAAAAACAAAAGAAATAAGATCTCCAATAATCTACGACATCCCATTACTTTTTGAAAAAAACTTGCAAGATAAATTTGATTATACTGTACTTGTTTATGCATCAAAAGAGCAACAAATTGAAAGACTGTGCAAAAGAGACAATCTTACCTTAGATTTGGCAACAAAAATTATTGGTCAGCAAAAATCGATTGAGACCAAAAGAGATCTCGCCGATTTGATCATTGAAAATACAAGATCAAGTAAATTTTTAATTGATGAATATAAAAATAAATTTATAAAAGTAATAAAAAAATATTAACTCAAATTTATTTCTTCATCAGAGTCGACATCACTTAATTCCAAGGATCTAGATATTGAATCAGAGCTGTAATCATTAGGAAGAATCTTTCTTACTGCCTGTATCGAATTTTCAATTCTTTCAAGCTTTTTAAAATAATCACCTAGCATTTCGGCTAATTGCTCTTCTATTTCATTAAAATCCTCAGAGGCAATACTTGTAGGTTTATTCTCATCTAATATTTCGATTGAGGCTAACTTTTCAATAATTATACTTAAGTCATTATTTGTATGGTCACTACTTTTCTTCAACACCAACAAGTTCTCTATAGCGGATTCTACTTTTTCAATATTGTCTTTAAAAGTATTAATTAAGTTGAAATAAAAATCATTCAAACTATCTCTATCTTGTCTTATTTTAGTCACTTCTGTTGAAAAAGTGATAAAAGTCCTTTTGATTTCATCTTCAACAACATCCTCAGACTCTATTTGATCAAGTATCTTTTTAATATCATTAATAACTTTTATATTATCCATAGACACGTCATCTAGATCCTTAATCTGCTTAAGGTAGGATGATTCAAAAGATTTAAATATTTTGTTAACCCTTGAGGATTTGGCAACAATACGATCAAATACATCTTCACTTTGCTGTACAAATTTATCAAACGCGATTTGATCATTTTTATTTAATACTTCATCAAGGCAATTTTCAACTTTTGTCATTTTCTCATCAAAAACTGCGGAGGTTTTTGACTTCATTTCGTCAACTCTTTTTATATAGGTAACAATAAGTTTTTCGTTATCATAATCAATCTTTGTCACATTTATGGAGTACCATTTTGACTCTTTCTCAATGGAAACATTCAATCCATCACTTAAGTTAACCAAGTCACCTATTGCAAAAAAGTCTGAAAAATCCTTAAATGACTTAAACTCAACATCACTAAAAATATCACTAAAAGTGTTGTTAGACCAAACTAGATCATTAGCCCTATCGAAGATCAGTACTCCATCAGTGATCGTTTCTTTAAGTAGGTTTCCATAAAGTTCTTTCTTTTTCAAAAAGCTTCGACAATCAATTATTTCAGATAAGAAGGGGCCTTCAATACTTTTATCCGCAACATTATTCTGAGTGCTCAGGATATAGTTTTTAATGATATGCCAAAACTTTTCTTGAAATAGTTTGTCTTCTTTTTTTTCCTCTCGCTTCATTAAGAAAATCATTAAAAACATAAAAACACTCATTAAAGAAAAATATACCCAAAGCATATTTTTAATAACAAATGCTCTTTCATGCATTGCCAAGACTCCATTGTTTTTTATAACACTGACTTTCTTGGTTAGATTAGCAACCTCTTGAAGAAAGTTCTCAGTATTTTTTAACAATTTAATTTTATTATCTAGAATCAGCATCGCGCTACTTAAGTTCCCCCTAAGATCATCAACTCTATTTTTCACAATCCCTTTTTTGGACTGACTTAGCGTTGATACCTCTGCCACACGGTAAATTAGATTTAAGTCCTTTTTAAGAGTTTCAATACTTTTCTTAACGTCTATTAACTTAGAAGTATTTTTTGCTTTCTTTAATCGATCGATTGCCCCATTAGTTATCTTTAATAAATTCTTCCATTTATTACTACGGACTAGTTTGTAAAAACTAACTAGGTTTTTATCAAATTTATTTAAATCCTTACTAATCATTTCATTTTTTTTAATATCTTTTTTTAAACTTTTTAGGCTTTTAAGTACTCCTCTTTTCCCTTCAAAACTAGAGACCGGTAATTTATCAACCTCTTCTTCTATAAAGTTTATTTTCCCAACAAAAATATCTGTTTTGTCTTTTAGGATTAATCGATCAAAATAATTATTTTCTTTGGGGGAGATGACTCTATTTAATTCTTTTTTAATCTGCTTTAGATCTTCAAATCGACTTTCTTTATTATCTGAGGAAATCATTTTCCATGATAAAAAGCTAAAACAGGCTACACTAAAAAAAATAAATAAAATGAAAAGACTGTGTAATGGTTTTAAAAAAATATTTCTCACTGATTAACTCATTGATTAGGATCAATGAGTATTCTACCAGTCTTAATCAAAAATTGTTTAACTTTAAAGCAGATAGAAACAGTCACCTAAGCAGCTAGATCCTCGGATGTTTCAAAGGAACTCCTAAGCTTTGCCTTTAGTTTTATAACCGCCTGAGTATGAAGTTGTGAAACTCTTGACTCAGTTACTTCTAGAACCTGCCCGATTTCTTTTAAATTTAAGTCTTCATAGTAATAAAGACTAAGAACCAACCGTTGCTTTTCAGGAAGCAATTTAATCCCTTCTTTAATTTTTTCCCGTGATTTTTTAAAATTTACAGCAGAGAATGGATTAGAGCTTGAGCTTTTTTCCATGAGGGATGCGTATAATCTACGGTCATTTTTATTAAATGCTGCAGCATCATCAATATTTAATACAGACACAGATTTACTTTTATTAAGCATGTCATAGAACTCATCTTTAGAAACGCCTATTTCTTCTGCAAGTTCATCATGAGTCGGAAAGCGTCCCAGTTCGCTTTCAAGCTTTGTTTGTGCTCTTTCAATTGTTTTCGCCTTCTCTCGAATTGACCTTGGAACCCAATCTTGGCTTCGAAGCTCATCTAGCATTGCCCCTCTTATTCTAAATTCAGCATAGGTTTTAAACTTGTTATCTCTGCTCGGATCAAATTTTGATATGGCATCCATAAGACCTATTACACCACAACTAATCAAGTCATCTAATTCAATATTGGCCGGTAATCTTGATGCTATTTTTTGAGCGATAAACTTTATCAAAGGTGCATATTCAATGACAATTTCATCTTTAACCTTTGGGTCTACTGTTGATCTATAGTCTTTTAAGTTTTTTAATTTTTTGGCCAATGATGACATCAGTTACTCCTTAACCTTTCAAAAAAAGCATCCTGCTTTTTAGGTCTGATCCAAAAGGGGACTTCCTTCTCATCATTCATTTCGACTAAAAAATTAAAGGCCTTATTAAACTCATACCCAACGGCAACACTTTCCCCTAAGTTTCTCCGACAAAAGGGGTCGGAGTTTCTGCGAATATGGGAAACGTACGCGAGGTAAGTTAAGTTTATTTGGAGAAATTTATCATTCATACCACACATGGCATTTCTAATTTTATCCCAAGCTAAGTTATCTTTAACTTTATTTGGTAAAACATGAAAATCAACAACTCCATATTTAATTTTCAAAACCTTTATTAGTGCATAAGAATCTTTAAGAGATAATTTATCTGAATTCATTATAACGAGTCGCTGGTCGCAAAAAGCTAATATAGACAATAATTTTTCATCTAGGCCTGCACCGAAATCAAGGATAATATAATCATAATTTTTTTGGGCACTCCATATTAATTTCAACAGAGACTCTGTAATGTTGACTGAATTTTCTAAAACTTTTAAGTCTCCACTTTCGGCACCAACGAAATCAAACTCACCCGATTTTGTAATACAGTCCTCATAATTTTCACTTTTCGAGAAATCAACCAACGTCTTATAATTTGATATCCCTAGAAGAAACCCACAATTCCCTAAATTAAAATCACAATCAATTAACAATACCTTTTTACCTTTTAAAGAAAGATATCGTGAAAGATTCACAGCACAGTATGTTTTTCCAACTCCACCTTTTCCACTACATACACCAATCGTTTTGGCCATTAAAACTGCTCCCTTTTTAACCGAGTAAGTTATTTAACAATGCTTCATCAGATATTTTATCTAAGTCTCCATTAATATTTATTCCGTTCCCCAGATAGGAAATAGGTAAATTTTCTAAGTACATACAATTAAACATGCTTCCCCAGTCCAAACAAAGATCGGTATGAGTAAAATTTATTGAAGCTCCAAACTTTTTATATTTTTTAATAAATCTTAAATTATAAGATTCTGAGTGGATTGAACTTAAAGTAATAAACGTCCTAAACACCTCAAAATTATTACTACAATAATCATGTAAAGAAGAAACTTCCTCAGTTTCGAATCGACTTGTATTAATATCAATAAAAATGTTATTTCCTTTTTCAACAACTTTTCGAGCAATTGAGATTGCCTCTGCAATTGATGTTGTATGGTGAGTTACTACACCACTAATTTTTCTAGAAAACTTTTCTTCTTCCTCGCCAAAAATAATTAATTCCGCACCCTTTTCCAATGCCGCCAACTTTCTTGTCATTAAAGATTGACCGGAGTTTGACGTACCCATTAGAAGATTTACCCCGGGAGAAGCTGCATTAAAGTCAGTCGAATCAATTTTTAAATTAGTTTGAATTTTTTGAATCACATGATCAATAAGCTCATCTTCAGTTCCATCGCAGTTTTGAGCAACAAAATCCTTGATGTGCTCATGTAAGAATGCTTCATTTAGGCCACTCGCTTTTAAAAGAGTATAAATTGATTTTATGAAATGTTTTTCCTCAATTTTATTATCAATTTTTTGCTCAACATCCTTCAGGGAGATCTCATTCACTAACTCTTTTAATTGATTTAACTCACGATTAAGGTTAATTATCTCTTGTGAATTAACATCTTCTTTTTCAATAATTGACTCTTCTTTTACTTCTCTATTTATTTCAAAATATTCTGAGTCTAGATCGGAGTCATTTCGAGAGACGCTTGGGGAGTTTGATATAAATTCATTCACAGATGAGGTTGAACTCCTGCTTGTCTGATCTCTCTGATTATTTTTCTCACTGCCTAAAAAAGCATCCAGTTCACTTTTATCATTAACTCTTTTATTTAACCCGAGTTTACCGTAACCAACTTTATTTCTTCTACCTTCAACACGAGAAGTTCTTTTATCGTAATCATCAATTAGACCAGATAAATATGATGCTGGTTGCTCACTTAATGTATTTTTATTCTCATTACCAACTGCACTTTCAAGTGTTGCTTTTTTCAGGTATGTCTTTTCTGTAATTGCCGCAGTGACCTCAACTCGGCTTCTTTTAAATGCTCCCTTCAACCCTCGATTAGTTGTTGTTTTTAAAATAATTGCATCCGGCCCTAATTCACTTTTTATTTGCTTGAGCGTCTCTTCAATTGTTTCACCTTGAAATTTTCTAACATGCATATTACAACCTCACCGTTCCTAATGATTTTATGTTTGCTTCTGGACTAAGTTCACTATGACTAATGACTAAAATATTTTGGATAAATTTTTCTGTTAATCTCTTAAAATGACTTCGCACAACAGGAGAGCAAAGAATGACCATTTTCTCTCCTTGTTCTGTAGCCTCTTCAATTTTTTCATTTATTCTGCCCAAAATATTTTGAGTTATTTTTGGATCAAGGCTTAGCTGGTAACCTTCATCCGTCTGGACGAGATTTTTAGCAATTAATTCTTCAATTCCTCTATCAAGAGTATAAAGTGGCACTTCCCCATCATCTGTTTTAATTTGCTGAGTAATCGTTCGATACAACGATTTCCTTACGCTCTCAGTTAAAGACGCAGGATCTTTAATCCTAACTCCAAAATCCGCTAGGCATTCCAATATTGATCTCATATCCCTAATAGGTACTGATTCTCTTAATAGATTTTGACAAACCTTAAGTACAGTTCCAAGAGGTAAAACATCCGGAACAAGATCAGAAACGAGCTTTTCATTACTTTCTTTTACCTTACCCAAGACACTGTTAATTTCCTCTCGACCAAAAAGATCCTGCATATTCAACTTCAAGATTTCAGTTAAATGCGTAGCTATAACTGTCGATGGATCAACAACGGTGTAACCATTGTATTGAGCATTTTCTCTTTCTTCATCGGTAATCCATACTGCCGGCAACCCAAATACAGGCTCTGTCGTTTCAATACCTTCGATTTTTTCTATTACCGTTCCAGGATCCATGGCCAAATAATGATCAGAAACTAATTCACCAGTGGCAACTTCAATTCCTTTTATTTTCAAAGAGTAACCACCAGGCTTAAGCTCTAGGTTATCCTTGATTCGAACCGATGGAATGATTACTCCCCAATCTATGGCAAACTGTTTTCTAATTTGAGTTATTCTTTCAAGAAGATCACCATCTTGGTCCGTATCGACTAAATTAACAAGTCCGTAACCAACTTCAAGTTCAACCATCTCAACAGCAAGAAGGTCTTCTAGTCTCTCTGGCTCCGCTTCATTTGACTCTTCGACAACCTGTGAGGACATTTCTTCTTGTATATTCATTTTTTCAAGCTGGTTTGCAACAACACATAAAACAACACCAATAATTATAAATGGAACTTTTGGGAGCCCTGGTATTAATGCGAAAATAAACAATACCCCACCACTCATATATAGTGATTTAGGATGAAGTCTTAATTGTTTTCCTAGTTGGATTCCAAGAGAATTATTATTCGTATTTCTAGTGGCAATAATACCGGCTGCCGTAGAAATAATAATTGCAGGTATCTGAGATACAAGTCCATCACCAACAGTTAAAAGTGTAAAAGTTTCTGCTGCTTGGGCAATGGTCATATCACTTTGGGCCACACCAACGATAATCCCAGCAATAATATTTAAGGCAGTAATCAATATACCCGCAATTGCATCTCCTCTGACAAATTTAGATGCACCATCCATAGATCCATAAAAATCCGCTTCTTCGGAAATCTCTTGTCTTCTTTGCCTCGCCTCTACCTCATTGATAATACCCGCATTAAGATCAGCATCGATGGCCATTTGCTTCCCAGGCATTGCGTCCAAAGTAAATCGAGCAGCAACTTCAGCGACTCTACCTGCACCCTTTGTAATAACCAAAAAGTTTATAATGACGAGAATGATGAAAACGATAATACCAACAATATAGTTTCCTTCGACAACAAACTCACCAAATGATTTTATTATCTGACCAGCAGCACTTGTCCCTGACTCTCCACCTCTTAAAAGAATATTTCGTGTAGAGGCAATATTTAAAGATAGTCTAAATAATGTCATGACAAGAAGAACAGAAGGAAACGTTGAAAAATCCAGAGGTTTTTTTGAATAAACTGATACTAATAAAATAACCACTGACAATGCTAGTGTTAAGGCTATAAATAAATCTAATACCCAAGGACTGATAGGGACAATCATTACACATAAAATCCCTACAACACCAAGGGTTATAACCCATTCGGTATTTCGAGAGAAACTAAATATTCTATTTACCAAACCTTCCATATTTAACTATCCCTTCTTTTTTTCATTCGATAAACAAATGCAAGTACTTCTGCTACAGCTTTATACAATCCTCTTGGAACAGGTTCATCGACTCGAACAGTTTTATATAAAGTTCTGGCCAAAGGAATATTTTCCACAATCGGTATATTATTCTCTTTTGCCACCTCTCTAATTTTCAGTGCCAAATGATCAGCACCTTTTGCTGTTACAGTTGGGCTGGCCATTACCTCACCATCATATTGAAGAGCGATACTTAAGTGGGTTGGGTTTGTCACAATAACATCGGCCTTTGGAACTGCTTCCATCATACGCTTTCTTGCAGCTTCTCTTTGAATAACTTTCATTCGCTGCTTTACTTCGGGACTACCTTCTCTCTCTTTTGTCTCACGCTTAAGTTCTTCTTTTGTTTGTTTTAATCTTTGGAAATAGCTGTACTTTTGATAACCAAAGTCAAAAACAGACAAGATAAGAAGACTCCCTACAATAGCAAAACTCAACTTAAGTAAAATATCCTTCGCAAGTAAAAATGAATTCATAATTTCAAGCTGGTAAAAACCTTTTATATGGTGAATTTCATCTTTTAAAAAATAGTATGTAATACCAATGACTAGTCCAAACTTAAAAACACCTTTAATTGCTTCAACAATCGACTTCATTGAAAAAATTCGCCCAATACCTTTCAATGGGTTAATACGTTTAAAATCGATAGTTAGAACATCCGGAGAAAAAAGAAAACCTATCTGACTTACCGTTGATAACAAACTCACCACAAGTGTAACTAAAAGTATTGGCCCGGCACTACTAATTATTAAATCTAAAGCCTTATCAAAAACTAAGTTTAGGCCATCTTCAGAAAATGCATAAGATGGATTTAATCCTATAAAGAAACGAATAAAGTCACCAAAGGTTTGGAACAGATAGACAATTGAACCAGATAAAACAAAAAAACTCGCTCCAAGCACAATGGAGCTTGTTAATTCTTTTGAAGATGCAACATCTCCTCTTTTTCGAAACTCATCAATCCTATAACTAGAAGGATCTTCCGTCTTTTCACCTGATTGGTTATCCGATTCGTCTGCCAATAAACCCTCCTAGCCAACAAAGGCAAGCCACCTACCAAGAAGCTTACTGTAAAAGTTTAACCCTACTGCAAAAAATTCTTCACTACTAAATAGAAAAATAACAAGCCCCACTCCTATATTCAGAACAAAGCTCACCATTAGCACATTCATTTGTGGGATCATTCGAGAAATAATCCCTAAAATAATCATTACAAGTACGTTGGAGAAAATAAGAGGAATGGACAAAATTATAGAAGATTTAAATATTGCTCTAAAAAAATCAGTAAAAATATTCATCCATGAATTCATATTGATTACTGAAAAAAAGCTCATTGACTTAAATGATATGAAACCGCCTTTTATCAGCGGTAATAAACCGCCACTATTTATAATAATGACGATCATAACAAAGCTGATTAAACGCTCAAATGGACCGACTTGGTCTGTCACAGACATGTCAAAATATCTTATTGAACTAAAACCAACCTGTTGAGTAATAATAGAACCTGCTGAATTAAAAATTTGTAAAATTATTTTTGCTAAGAAACCAATTGCTAAACCTGTTAACGAGTAAAAAAAAGCTAAGACCCATACATTTTCAATTCCAACGCTATAAATATCTCTAACGACAGTACTTTCTAAAAAAGGAAAAAATGCATAACTTAGACAGAAGCAAAAAAGAACCTTAACCATTCTGGGTACGGCTACATGATCAAAAATAGGAAGCGTTATAATAATCGCCAACCAACGACAGAAGACTAGCCAAAAGGCGTAGAAAGCATAAGAGTTTGTTACATTTAAACTAATCAACCCTCTACCTCGTCACATAGTTGGGAATATTAATAATTAAGTCTCGAGTAAAAGTAACAAGGGTATCAGACATCCAAGGTGCAAAAATAACTAAGGCTCCAACAATAACTAAAATTTTTGGGATAAAAGAAAGTGTTTGCTCGTTAATCTGCGTGACAGCTTGAAAAAGAGAAACAACAATACCAATGATAAGTGCTCCAATTAGCATGGGAGAGGATAACATCACAGCAATCTTTATTCCTTCTCTTGATATATCTGAAATGAAATCATTTCCCATTTTATCTCCTAATTAAATGACCTAATTACCGAACCGGTAACGAGGTGCCATCCATCGACCAAAACAAATAAAAGTAACTTAAAAGGAAAAGAAACAATAACTGGAGGTAGCATCATCATCCCCATTGCCATCAGAACACTTGCTATAACCATATCCAAAATTAAAAATGGTAAATATAATAAAAACCCAATTTGAAAAGCTGTCTTCAGTTCACTAATAATAAATGATGGGATTAAAAAATGCGTTGGAACATCATCAATTGTTCCTGGCAGTGGAGAACCAGTAATATCGTAAAAAAGCTGAAGATCTGTTTTTCGCACTTGCTTTGACATAAACCCACGTAACTCATATTCAATTCCCTTAATCGCCTGCACTGAAGTTACTCTTTTTTCCATATAAGGAGATATTGAATTCTCATACATTCTTTCTGCAGTTGGTTGCATAATAAAAAAAGTTAAAAATAAACTAAATCCAACTAAAAGTTGATTGGGCGGCATATTTTGGGTACCGATCGCCTGACGAATAAATGCCATGATAACAATAATTCTCGTAAAGCAAGTACACAAAACAAGAATCGCGGGAGCTAAAGTAATTATCGTAAAAATTGAAAGTAATTGAAGAGTATCAACTAAGTCAGCGCCCTGACCAAAATTTAATGACATGCCCGGAAGGTTAAAACCTTGCGCCTGAGAAAAAGCAGGTAAACTCAGAAAAAAAGAAAAAAAGATAGAAAAAACTCTCATTGATAATCCTTCATTCCCTTTACTCGGTTTTTAATTTTATCGGTTATTGAAGTAATCGAAGTATCGCTTAAGGAGACAGGACTACTTTTTTCTATATCTTCTTTAACCTTAAACTCTGGTCTCTCCTCTTTAGACTTTTCAATAGAATCATCAAAATTAGATCCAAATAAGTTAACTTCACCCTCTTTAAAATAACTCATTGGATCGTCCAGCTCAGACAATTTTGAAATTCCATTTTCGTGCGAAGAAAGTAAGAATACTTGCTTACCAGCGCTGACAATCATCAGGGATTTTTTTGGATCAACATGGTGAGTGGCTAACACTTTTATTAACTCTGAACTATTTAAAAAACCTAACTTATTTTTTTTAACATATCCTTTTTTCAGAAAGAACACACAGGCATATATAAATGCCAGCAACATCAAAAGAAAGCCAAAGAACTTAAGTATATAGCCAGACATATCTTTTTTATCTGATTGATTAGCATCAGGCGCCGCCAATGGATCAACTCTTTTTTGTTTCTTTTGCGCTGAATTTCCAAAGAACACATCATCACTAATCTCTTTTTCTACGACAATATTTTCTTGGGCTTTTTTCTCTTTCAATAATTTATTAAGGTAACTTTCATCGTAAGTACTAATCTCTTGTTTCAATTTACTTTTAGATAACTCCGCAGATGCAACTAAATTCCCTCTAAGCTTGTTTACCTTTACGACCACGCCCTTAAGATAATTCGCATCTTCAAATATTGCTCTTACTCGAACAGTCTTGCTATTAAATTGGTATGCTTGGAGCTCTACTTTTCCGTATTCTTTAATTCTTTTGAACTGATCAATCTTTGGCCAAACAAATGTATCGCGAAGCTCGATTTGAATAAAATTATCTCTCACTTCTACTTCATGTCTTACATGCGTATTTGCACTGAGCTTGACTTCAATTTCAAATCGTCCTTGTTTCTCAACGACCCCAAGTCCAATGACCTCATACTTTGGAGAGGAAAAAGTAAAATTTGAAAATAAAAATAAAGATAAGGTTAAAAATAATTTCATTTCACTTCCTATTTGAGTGTTTCAATTCTTTCAATTGGACTAATAATATCTGTAAGTCTTGCTCCAAACTTTTCATTGATAACAACCACTTCGCCCTTCGCCACAAGTTTTCCATTTACAAGTATTTCAAGTGGCTCACCAGAGAGTTTATCAAGCTCTATAACAGAACCTTGCCCCATCTGAAGAAGATCTTTGACGAGTACTTTTGTTCTTCCTAGCTCAACAGTTACCTTTAATGGAATGTCTAAAATAAAATCTAAATTCTGTACTTTAAGCTTGTTAAGAGAGCTATCACCGGCTTTTACTTGATCAATAATCTTATCTACTTTAATTTTCGTCAGATCAAAATCTTTGCTCTCATCAAAACTATCCGTCTCTTTGTTTTCGAGTTCATCATTTTTCGGTTGTTCTGCTGCCATTAAGTTCTCCTATTTATCCTTCAATACTTTTGTTATTTGGATGGCCTTTGTTCCCTTATGAACTCCCATCAAACACTTCATCTTCTCTTTTCCTTCAACCTCAAGTGATACTTCTCCTGAAACCTCTTGGCTCAAAGGAATAACATCACCAATCTCGAGGTTTACAAGATCCCCCACTGATATGGTTGATTCTCCAAGTTTTACAGATAAACTTGATGTGGCTTCTTGAATGTGTTGATTTAAAGCATTAGTCCAAATACTATCGGCCATTTCATTATCTGTTTGAAAACTAGAAGAGAGCTTTTGTTTGATAGGCTCAATTGTTGAATATGGAACAACAATCATTATTGTTCCTGAAGCCGCCTCAAATTCAACTTCAAAGGTCGTTGTAATAATTACGTCGGAAGGAGGAACTACGCCGACAAACTGTGGGTTTATCTCTGTTCTTAAATATTGAGCATCTACTCGATGAACTGGCGCCCAAGCTTCATCCAAGTCACTAATTGCCATATCCATTACTTTTTTCATAAAAGATAGTTCAATTTGAGTAAATTCTTTTCCATCAAGTTTTGTAAAAGGACGATCAGTACCACCGAAATATGAGTCAATAATTGCATAAGCTAACTTAGACTCAAAAACCATTAAGACTGGTCCTCGGAGCTCATTAAATCTCATAATACACATGCATGATGGTATCGGCAGAGTATTAACAAATTCTCCAAACTTTAAAAGATCTGTTGAAATAATTGAAATCGAAGAAATTTTTCGAAGTGAATTTGATAGGGAAACCCTAAAAGATCGAATAAAGCGCTCATAAATAATATCAAGAATAGGCATTCGGCCACGAATAACTCTATCCTGATTTGTAAGATCATACGCCTGTATTTCTACATCATCGTAACTGAAGTTTTCCGACTCTATAGAATCATCGGAATCACTCACCGCATTTAATAAAGCATCAACTTCGTCTTGGCTTAATACTTGAGCCATTATCCCCTCCTGGGAAGACTAATTTACTCATCCTAAGTAAATTTAGTTAATTTGAAATCCAACATAAAATATATCAAGAACTTTTCCATTTATAATGAAAGAGTTAATTGACGATTTTATCTCCTCTTTTAAATAGTTCTTACCATCCTTTTCTAAAAGATCACTTGGTCTTTTGGAGTTAAGAATTGCAATAATAGAATCTCTTATTTGGGGAACCCTTGCTTCAAACTCTTTCTTGTTATGAGATTCATTAAACTTTAAAACAGCGTCTAATCTCAAAAACCTTCTAGGCCCATCACCTTGTGCCAAGTTAGCTGTAAATGTTTGAAGAGGTACTAAGATACCATCATCTTTTTTCATTGCTGATTTTACCGGATTTTCCGCAAGGTCTTTATCCGCTTTTAATAAATCTGCAACTTTTTCTTGTTTTTTTAATTGATTGAATAGCTCAAATTGAAAAAATCCTATTCCTCCAAGGGCCAAAATATTTATTAACAATAAGATGATTATTATGGGAGCTTTAGTAACTGGTTTTTTCCCATCCCCTTGGCTATCTTCACTGACTTCTTTGTTATCTTCTTCGGCCATTTTTTCCTCTCGAAAATTAAGATGAGAAAATTCTTCTCTTTTCTCTGATTGAATTATAACCAGGGAAAAAATTCACTTCAAGGGGGGGGTAAAAAGTGTGGAATAAATTACCTAAATCACGTGTAATAGGGAAAATTTTGCCCAAAAAAAAGGCCCTGAAAAATTCCAGGGCCATAACTAATTTAAATTTCGGTATTTAAGTTAAAGTTTAACTTTTCCTCTTTTCTTAAGTTCTTCAACAATTCCAACGAAATGACTTGTTGGATAAGCACCTTTTACTGGTACACCATTTAAAATGAACCCTGGTGTCCCTTGCATTCCAAACTTCGCCGCCTCTTTTAAGTCTGCATCAATTCTATCCTGAACTGCTTTTGACTTAACGTCTTTTTTTAACTTCGCCATGTTTGCGCCAATTTTCTTCGCAACGCTACTGAAGAATTTCTCTCCTGTCTTAACCTTAGACTGGTTTTTGTAAAGTTCATCATGGAACTTGAAAGCAAACTCAGGATCTTGAAGTCTTAATGCTTCATAGTATTGTGAAGACACCATTGCTTGCTTATGAAAAGATAATGGTAAATGCTTGTAAACAAACCTTATATTATTCCCATATTTCTTTATTAACTCCATTACAGTGTTAAAACCTCTTGCGCAGAATGGACACTCAAAATCTGAATATTCAATAAGAGTTAAAGGAGCATTCTTTGGCCCTCTAAAAGACTCGTCACTTCTTATTTCTGGATTAAGTGGGTTGTCATATGTTGCCTCAAGTTTTTTCTTTTCAGCCTGTTCTCTTTTTTTAGCCAGTTCACCCTGAGCATTTTTTGCTGCATCTTGAATGGCCATAATGTAATCCGCAGGATTTTCTTTAATTGAATCAACAACAATTTGTGGGTTCTCTTTTAAAACCTTTGTCATTTTATCCTTTAACTGCGAATCAGACATACAGGACGCAAGCACAAAGCACCCCATAACTATTAAAATTTTGTTTAGTTTTAACATGTAGTTCCTTTATTAATTTAATTAGTTAACATTTCGAAAATATATTCTATGTAATATTATCTCCAAAACGTAACCATGTTCAACAGTCTAAATACAAATTTTTTACTAATACTATTTAAGTTCAATCGCTTTGTGCCGATAAATTCCTGTAATAGGAGAATATTCTGTGAATAAATTCATTATTGTAACATTTTTGTCAGGCTTTATGCTTTTTGGTTGTGGAAAAAGTAATCAAGTTAATACAACTAGCGGTGGGCAATTTGGTGATGTTCTTGCTCCTTCCACCTCGCCGATTACTACCCAAAACCTTGCCCAAGTCTTCGCTTCTAGGCCATGTAGCCAAGGAGTTCGGATTAGCGAGTCAAAGTTTACCTCTAGTCAAATAAGTTTTGCTGGAGACACTCTCATGGGAAGCTTTCAACCAGGATATGTGAGTGGAACAGATTATGATCGCTATATAGGGATAAGCTCATTTAGCGATATCCTGATTGTAGAAAAAGTTTCAAATGGAAATCAGGTAGTAGGATACAATGTAATTGTGTCTTTGTGTGAATATGGAGAACTTGTCAAAAGTGGAATGCAGTTTAATAGTATACAGTTTCTAAGCGGTATAACTCTTACGGACAATTTGAATTGTAATTACGGATCAGTACTTTCTTCGTCGTCGATAATGTATCCATCAAATAGTCTGCACAACTTACAGGTGGAAACAGTATTTACTGTACCTACCACAAGTAGTTGTCCTTTCTGAGACCAATATTATCGAGCGGCACTATTATTTAATTTTTTAATTGATGAAAAATAATGGTTTACGCCCTCTGCAACATTTTTAGCATAGTCATTCAGGTACTCTCTATTTTTCATAAGTTCTAAATCTTTTTGAGATGACAAGAAGCCTGCCTCAAGAAGTATTCCAGGAACCTTTGTCATTGCAAGTACATAAAAAAGTCCAGGCTTCAGACCTCTATCTTTAATTTTATATTTATTAGGTAAACTCTTTTTCAATCTTGAATGAACAAGCTCTCCCAGCTTTTTTGATTCTGGAATATTTTCAGAAACAACAATTTCAGCGAGAATTTCTCCCGTCATTGAATCTACCTCACCAACACCTTTCATTGGGTGCGAGTGCTCTCCATTTTCAACACGAACGACTTTTTTTGTTGCCTCATCAAGGTCATTACTAAGGTAGTATGTTTCAAATCCATGTGAGTGCTTTGACTCTGATGAATTCATGTGTACCGAAATAAATATATCTGCACCAATTCGCTGAGCTGTACCAGCTCTTTGTTCAAGCTTTAGTGTTTGATCTGAGGTTCTACTGAGATAAACGTGATGACCGGAAAGAAGTTGATTTCTTATAAGTAAAGCCAACTCCATTGCTAAGTCTTTTTCTTTACTACCGTCAACACTAGAGATTGCCCCATTCTCCTCTCCACCATGACCTGGGTCAATAAGTATTGTCGCCGAGAAGGTATTACTTATACTAAATAAAGTAAAAAATAATATTATTCTAATATTCATTTTTGTAGTTCTCCCTTTGAGACAATTCTAAAATTTGGATAGTAATAGCTTAAGATCTCTTTGTAACTCTTTCCTTGTTCCGCCATTGCAAGAGCTCCCATTTGACACATACCAACTCCGTGCCCGTGTCCAAACCCTTTCAAGTAAACCTTGTTATCAACTATTTTCATATCAAAATTAAAAGATCTTATCGCTTTATTTTTCAATGATCTTCTAACTTCTTTTTTGGAAATTTTTAAAACTTTTTGATCAGGCCCAACCTCTTCAAAAAGAATGTGCTCATTTAAGTTTTTTATTTGGTTTATACTCTTAAGAACATAGCCTCTTTGATGTAACTTTTTTATTAATTTACTCTTTGAAAAAGTATCTTGAAATCCATTTTTTTTATACTTATGACAAAACCGACATTGTTTTTTTTCAAAGCCATAAAAGTATCCATCCCAAATATAATTGGGATCTAAAATTTTCCCTCCACACATCGCATGATAATAAGCTTCAACTAACCTTCCTTTATCATCTACTAAAATTAAGTCTTTCGTCATATAGGCGGCTAAGTCCGTATTTTCATTTTGCTCACTATAACTACCACTCACCTGCTCCCTTTCGCTTGATTCGATATGATACGTTTCTCCTATACTTTTTTTAAACTTTGATAATGCATAACTTCTTGCGGCAATAGCCTGTGCCTTAAGCGCTTCAATCGGCCAAGACTTATTCATCTCTTTGGACAACAAAGAACTCACATAATTTTCAAATTTAACTGTATTAATTATTTCGCAACCATCTCTTTCCCTGGCAATGATATCAAATTTTCCCTTAAAATATTTACCATCATATCTAATTGGTGCATTTGATTCGACACTTGCAACCAAGCTTTTTGAAAAAACCTGTCTACTTTTAAAATCGCAATTAATTATCATTTTCTTTGATCTTTTTGACTTCCCTAGTAGGGATACTTTCATCTCTTCTTTAGAAAATAAGCTTATTTTTTTCTCTGGAGCGTTTATCTTTACCTTGATGAAATCGAGTGCTTTTGAATCGAAGCAAGTAATTATGAAAATAATGAAGTAAAAGTTCTTTCCTGAACGCATCAAAATTCCATCCTGGAATAATAAATTGGTATTTTAATTCTATACGAAACTGATTTTTATACAAATAAGAACTAAGAATTTATTAAAAACTTTATATCTTGCCACACTCTTTTTTTCATATTGGGATTAACTAAAAGATACTCTGGATGAAAAATTGGCAACAACTCTACTGTTTTATCATCAAAAGAAATAATTGCTTTTGTACCGTGAAGTTTTGTCAGACGACCTTTTAATTGAAAAAACTTTAAAGGAGCTGCACCAAGAGTAATAATTAAGTTAATATCGGACTTAAGCAAAAAGTCGTATAAGTTTTTACTATTAAGATATGTTGAAACGCCTTCCTCAATAAAACTACAAAAGTGAACCTCACTGGAGACTAGTTCTAAAGCACCAAACATTTTAGCGAGTAGCCCAAAGCTATCACCTTTTAATTCCTCATTTAAAATTGAGGATTCACAAGAAGTATCACCTATAACAAGAATTTTTTTAGCTTTCTGATTCGGCTCTTCAAGAGACTTTTTCCAAACAATATCTGAAGATTTATTAAAACTAAAAGTTTTAGATGAGCCTTGAATCTTTTCAAAATTAAAGATTCTTTTCTCACCAATTAATTCTTCATGAGAACGATCAAGTTGTTCGCTTTCTTTGAATAGGTCATCTTGAATCTTTTTTATAATATTAATGTCTTGATCGGTTTTGGTCTCTTTACATCCCAGGTCGCTTAAAGGCTCTTTTAGGGTATCTGCTGAATTCACTTGGATTGGTTTTTCTATAGAACTCACTGTCTTTTCATCAGAGCTTACTTGAGAATCATTCGGTTCAACTTCTGCACCAGCCAGACCCTGTGCCTCAGCACTCTCTACAAACATCGCTGATGACTTAAATAATTCATCACCATAAGTCTTTTTCATAAACTAGCCTCACAAAAGTAGACCAATACACTCCACTTTCTTAAAATTATCCCAAAGAATCCCAGAGAAAAAATACTTAGTAAAGCTTGTTATAACTACGGGCGATTAGTCTTATAGACAATAAAAGGACTGCAGACAAAAATGGCCAAAACACTAGAAGATAGGATCGACGAACTAGGAATTGAAGAGCTTATTGAGGAAGAAAGAAAACACGATACCAAAGAGTGTTGCCACAAGTGCTTTATTCCACTAATGGAGTTCCGAAAAACAAACTGGGACAGACTATCCCAAACATCTAGGCTAACATGCCCCGAGTGTGGTTTTTCTAAAAACCTTAAAAAAACAAATCTTAATTAACTTCCCAAGTATCACCTGATTTTAGAAGTGACTCCACTGAGCCTTTGCCTTTTTTCTCTATGACACTAGAGATTTGTTTTTTTACAGAAATATCATAAACAGGGGACTCCACTTTTCTAAGAATTCCTAAAGGAACAGGGTGAGTTTGGTCGTCCATTCGGCAGAGCATATTTGCAATGTTTATACTTGTTTCATCATGAAGAAGAAGGCCTGATTCATCAGCGCCATCTTCTAGCGTGACTACTTCAGGAGTAACTCCATTCATTTTAATCCCCTTCCGCACTTCTTTACCAAATATCATTGGCTCTCCATGCTTCAGCCGAACAGTATGTTCATCCCTCGTTTTCCTATTTGTATACTGATCATGCACTTTATCATTAAAAATAACGCAATTTTGAAAAACCTCAATAAAGCTTGTCCCTTGATGAGCTTCCGCAGCAAGAAATACATCTTGCATATGCTTTGGATCAGTATCAATTGTTCTTGCAAAAAATGTTGCTCCTGCTCCTAAAGCAAGGCTTCCTGGAGTAAAAGGCCGATCCACAGCACCGTAAGGTGTTGATTTTGTTACAAGCCCAACTTCTGATGTAGGGGAGTACTGACCTTTAGTGAGACCATAGATTTCATTATTAAACAATATAATATTCATATTAACATTTCTTCTAATGGCATGAATCAAGTGGTTCCCGCCAATAGACATCCCGTCACCATCGCCAGTAATAACCCAAACCGATAGATCTGGGTTATGAAGCTTTAAGCCCGTGGCAAAAGCAGGTGCACGGCCATGAATAGTATGCATACCGAAAGTATTCATATAATAAGGAAACCTCGAGGAGCACCCTATACCTGAAACGAAGACAATATCCTGTCTTCTCCTGCCAAGCTTTGCCATCGTCAACTGAACAGCAGAAAGAATGGCATAATCCCCACATCCCGGACACCACTTAACCTCTTGATCACTAACAAAGTCTGATTTTTTATATTTTGGCATTTCACTCATAATTAATCTCCTTAATTCAACTCGTTTTTTATCGCTTCAACAAGCTCAGAAATTTTAAAAGGTAACCCTTGGACCTTATTATAGCCCTTTGCTTTACAATGAAACGTGGAGTTAATCATCATCAACAACTGTCCAAGGTTAAGCTCTGGCACTAAAACTTTCTTAAAGTTTTTAATTAGCTCACCCACATTTTTGGGCATCGGATTAATATACTTAAGATGCATCAAAGAAACTTTGATCCCTTCACTCTGACACTTTTTTACCGCAGCATGTGTTGCTCCGTAGGTCCCCCCCCAGCTAATAACAAGAATGTCTCCACTATCTCCACCTTCAAGCTCTTGAAGAGGGATATTATTTGATACACGCTCTACTTTTTCTTTTCTTATGTAGCTCATTTCCTCATGGTTCATTGGATCATAAGAAACATTTCCAGAGCCAACCGCTTTTTCAAGTCCACCAATTCGATGTTCAAAACCTTCCATGCCTGGGATCGCCCAAGTTCGAGCAAGAGTTTCAGGGTCTCTTTCATAAGCAAGGTAGCCCTCTGATTCGACGCCAAGACGGTCAACAAGTCTTGGTTTAATCGTTGTGAATTGTTTTGAAAGATCTGGGATCTTCCAAGGCTCGGAGCCATTTGCAATATATCCGTCAGTTAATAAAATAACTGGAGTCATGTGCTCCAATGCAAGTCTTGAGGCCTCAAATGCCAACTCAAAACAATCACTTGGTTTTGATGCCGCGACAATAATCATTGGGGACTCTCCGTTTCTCCCATGCATACATTGTAAAAGGTCAGATTGTTCTGTCTTTGTCGGTAAACCAGTGGAAGGCCCACCTCTTTGAATATTTACAATTACTAAAGGAATCTCATAAATCATTGCTAAACCCATCGCCTCACCTTTTAAGGCAATGCCTGGGCCAGATGTCGTTGTGATGGCAAGAGCGCCACCAAATGCAGCACCAATAGAGGAGCATATGCCTGCTATCTCGTCCTCAGCTTGGAAGGTGGTAACTCCAAGATTTTTATGCTTAGAAAGCTCATGAAGTATGTCGCTAGCTGGAGTAATCGGATAAGACCCTAGGAAAAGCTCAAGCCCAGCCTTTTGTGCAGCTTGGATAAATCCCCATGCGGTGGCGGTGTTGCCATTTATTTGTCTGTATTCACCTGGACTAATAGGGGCTGGTTTAACTTCATAAGTTGTAATACTAGCTTCAATTGTCTCTGCAAAGTTCCAACCTGCTTTAAGAGCTCTTATATTTGCTTCAACTAAAACAGGCTTTTTTCCAAACTTTTGCTCTACCCACTTTTCAGTAGAATCAAGCTTTCTCGAAAATATGAAGTATGTCATTCCAAGTGCATAAAAGTTTTTACAACGAGCTTTTGACTTTGAATCAAGTTCTAAGTCCTTCAGGGCTTCAACTGTCTGAGAAGTTATATTTGCTTCTATGATTTGAAATGAATCAAGTTCGTGAGTTCCAATTGGGGACTTTTCGTAACCAGCTTTTTTAAAACTTAAGTCAGTAAAAGAGTCTTTGTTAATGATGATTGTCCCACCCTTTTTGAGTGAATCAACATTCGCTTTTAATGCTGCGGGGTTCATCGCAATCAGCACATCTGGCTCATCACCAGGTGTTGATATTTCAGAAGACCCGAAATTAACCTGAAAGCCTGAAACTCCTGCAACTGTGCCCTGTGGCGCTCTAATTTCAGCTGGAAAATCAGGAAATGTAGCCAGATCATTTCCCATAAGAGCTGATGTATTAGAAAACTGTGTTCCCGTTAACTGCATTCCATCTCCAGAGTCTCCAGAGAACCTAATGACTACATTTTGAATCGTCTCCATTTAAAATATACCTTTACTTTTAAGATGATTACACAAAATTACAAAATAATAGGATACCCTTACACTGAGTAAAAGCCAATGTAACGTATATGTACAAAAACTTATGCACCTGACAATAAAATAATTTTTTTATTTTATTTAGTTACTCAGGAAGTCATAAATATTTTGAGCAATATTAACCGAAACCCCCAGTTCATGTTTAATTTCTTCCGAGGTCAATTTTGAAAGCTCCTGTTTTGTCATTTTTAAATTATTAAGAATCTTAACTTTAGTTTTTTCACCAATTCCCTCTACAGAGTCTAACCAGGATAAATTAACTTTTTTATTTTCTTTTTGATGATGAAGACGCCTGCTAAAACGATGGGCTTCATCACGCATTTGAGTAATGACTCGAAAAAGAGCACTGCCTCTCGTAAGGGTATAAGAGTCCTTCCTACCTGGAATAATTAATCTTTCCTCTGTTGATTGAATAGTTGAGTTTTTGAAATTAGATTTAGTTTTTGACTTAGCAATACCAATCACGGAAATCTGCGCACCTCCCAGTCCTTTTACAAAGGACGTTACCTGACCCTTACCTCCATCAACAATAAACACATCAGGTAAATTACCTTTTTTAACTCGTCTTTTGGCTACTTCATTCATCATTGCAAAGTCATTATTTCCCTCTTCTAATTCTTTAAGGTGATAATGACGATAATTTTTTTTATCAGGAGCTCCGTCAAAAAAATTTACCTGTGAAGCTGTGGGAGACTTCCCCTGAAAGATAGCGACATCATAGCACTCTAGAGTTCTCGGAACTTCTCTTAGGCTCAAAATCGTTTGGAGCTTTTTCAACGCCAATAAAACACTCGATTTCTCATAGCTTCTCAGCTTATAGTTTTCTTCTGATTGCCTATTATTTAAATCAATAAGATTCTTGTTTCTTTTAGCACTCCCAAAAACCTTTATTTTTTTACGAATCAGCTGCTCTAATGAAAATTCTATTTGTTTTTTTAAAATACCATCTTCTTTATCAACTCCTTGAATAAATACTTTCTTCGGAAGAGTATCACTAGAATTGATTAAATATTGAATGTAGAACTGACAAACTAAACGAATAAAAGGCACTCCATCTTCTTCAAAGTCACTCCTAAAATAATAGAAAGCTTTATGTCCAAAATGCACTCCTCCACGAATAATCGCTATCGACAGATCAATCTCATGATCTGATAAATGAAAATTTACTAAATCCAAATCCTCAGACCTTCCTCCTTCTGCCGAGGCAATTTCTTTAAAACTCTCCGAAAAATCTTCTATTACTTTCACTGAATCCCTGAGAAGTAGCGCTTTTTCAAACTCCTCATTTTCAGAAAAAAGTGACATCTGTTTTTTTAAATAAAGCAATGCACTTTTGGGCTTTCCCTTAAAAATACTCGCTGCTAGTTCTAACCTTTTTTTATAATCTTCAATTGAGATCAAATCAACACAAGGCGCAGAGCATTGATGCATTTGAAAAAGTAAGCATGGCTCGCTACGCGAGCTGAACTCATAATCAGAACAATCTCTTAAACTGAAAGCCTTTAAAACTTCTTTTAATGTTTTTGATATATTACTACCTTGAACAAACGGGCCAAAGCACAAGCTCGACTTATCCTTTTTGACTCGTCTCCTAAATTCAATCGATGGAAACTTTTTCGTTTTGTCTATGATCACATATGGGTAAGATTTATCATCTTTAAGCCTAATATTATATTTTGGTCGATGCTTCTTAATAAGAATATTTTCTAAAACAAAAGCCTCGGCATCTGATTCTGTAAGTTCAAAACTTAGGTCTCTAATTTTATCGACTAAATATCTTGTTTTTGGGGACCCCTTATGATCTGAGCTAAAATAACTTGCCACCCGTGAGCGAAGATTCTTTGCCTTCCCGACGTATAAAACCTCACCAGAGATACTGTAAAACAAGTAGCAGCCAGGAGTTTTAGGCAACTTAGTCACTATCGTTTTTAAATAATCTAAATTTTTTAATTTATCTTGGGCCATCGCGTCTCTCATATAGTAGGGTAACCCCTTATTTCAAAAGCACAACCAAGGTTTTTAACAAATGTCTAATTTATCAGCTGGAAAAGATGTCATTGCGTACTGCAACAAATGTAAATTAAGACTTGCTCACGTTATTGTTGTGATGAAAGATGACAAACTTCCAGGTAAAGTTACTTGTAAAACCTGTGCCGCAACTCACGCTTACAAAGATCAACCAACCACAAGAAAGAAATCTGTATCTTCTGCATTAAAAGCCAAAAAAGCTGATGCAGTTCTAAACCGATGGGAAGAAGCTGTGGCAAAGTCCAGTGAAACTCCTATAAAATACTCTCCTAGAGCTAAATTTGAAGTTGACCAAGTTCTATCTCATCCTACTTTTGGAGATGGAGTTGTTGAAAAAAACATAGATAACAACAAAATTGAAGTAATTTTCGAAGGACAGATTAAAATACTAGTTCACAATAGGTAATGACCCTAAAGCTGCAAGTTTCTCTTAGTATTACTTAACTTTGATAATTTAAAACCCTAAGTAAAGGCCTGCATGAAAGCCTAGGCCACCTGACATCCCCATCATACCATAAGGATTAGATGCATAACCGTAGTGGCCCGCTGGATAACCATAGCCTCCACCATACCCTCCATAACCACCACTGTAGCCACCTTGTTGTGCACCATACTGGTAAGATGCGGAAGCACCTGCTGCATTTTGATATAAATTTGCGTTAGCTTGAGCTTGTGCTTGAGCATTTCCTTGAGCCCTAGAGTAGTAATCTTGCTGAGCCGCCATTTGTGAGGCCATCTGTTGGTTGTAACCACCACCAGCACCCCAGCCTCCGGTGTTACCCCACGTAGAACCTGCACCTCCAGGCCCTGCACCAACGCCCCATTGACCAGGATGCATTCCGCCGCCAGGATACATTCCACCGCCAGGATACATTCCGCCGCCAGGATACATTCCGCCGCCAGGATACATTCCGC
>Ga0233434_1000223_pt1 | contig 72194 bp, 79 predicted proteins | sample SI_122_August201_4_FD_182738 | JGI IMG/M metagenome (GOLD analysis project Ga0233434, IMG submission 182738) | Seawater microbial communities from Saanich Inlet, British Columbia, Canada - SI_122_August2016_120_MG | ecosystem: Environmental > Aquatic > Marine > Inlet | place: Canada: British...
CTTTTCTTTTTAATTTTCTTTAAACCAAGATCTAATGTTCTGATTTGGCAAATAAACCACTAATGAGTAACAAATACACCAATAAATTTATAAAGTATATCGTAAATAAGTTACTACATGGTAGATGAAAATAAAAATTGGAATTCCTGGTGTCTTGCTGATTTTAGTGGTCACTATGAAACTTTTTTTAAAAGATGTGTTAAATACTCTGATTGGACTGCTGATCAGTTCGCAACTGAATTAGATACAACTTATAATGGATTAAATTTTGCTGGAGTTATAACTTCTGGTTCCAAGGGTCTTGAATTTTTTGAAGCACTTGTTGAAAATGGAGTTGTAAAAGATGTTTCAGCAACTCATGCGGACTATAACCAAAATTTAGCTAGTATTGCGGGTTTAGCAATCAAAATTGGAATGGGCGAGGGAACTTTGTTTAGTCTTCCTGAATTTTTAGATGTGTATAAAGCAAAACTTGCTGAAGATAGTCCTTCTTCTGTGCATGGAAGTACTAGCTTTTATGATGCGTTAGAAGATAATGGTCTTTTGGATATGGCTTTTCCAAAACCAGTGAACTCATTTGAAGCTTGGACTGTTGATCAGTTTGTAACTGAATTAGATACGACTTATAATGGATTAACATTCAGTGAGATTATAACCTCTACGCCTAATGGTCTTGGACTTTTTGAAGCAATTGTTGAAAATAAAGTTTTACGAAAAATTTCAACATCTCGCGCAGATTATACTCATACTGATTACAATCGTGATTTGGCTAGTATTGCTGGTTTGGCAAATGAGCTTGAAATGACTGGTACGTTTAGTCTTTCTGAATTTTTAGATGTGTATAAAGCAAAACTTGCTAAAGATAAACCTTCTTGGAATGATGATTTTAAAAAACACTATAGTCAAAATTTTGAAGGAAGAAGTTACCCAAATTAATTTAGGAGACATAAATGGCAAATGATGATAATAAAGGAGTAGATTACTCAAGCTGGTCCGCTGATCAGTTCACAGCTGAATTAGAAACAACTTATAATGGATTAACTATTGCTGGTATTGTCAGCTCTAGTGAGGAAGGTGCGAATTTTTACAAAGCAATCGACACTCACAAAGAACGTGATGGAATTTTGGCACCATTAATGCGACCAACTTGGGGCGATGATAAAAGTTTAATTGATCGCATAACAGATAATCTTTCAGATGGTGTTACTCGAGCACAAGTTCTAAGAAATGATCCTTCTTTATACCAAGCACTTAAAGCAAGAGATTTACTTGATGGAGCTATTCCGAAAACTAACAATCCTCTTACTTCTGAATCAGCACAGCATCAAATTGTCATGTATCGTGATGAATAATTCTTTCTTTCTTCTTTTTCCCTTTTTCTTTACTCTAACTTCTAACAACCACTAACTAACACCAAAACCAATTTAAACCCCTTCTCCTCCAAGTACAACATGGCCTTAGACAAATCCACCTGCCTCAAATACTACAAACGTCCCGACATCCAGGAGTTGATAGTTTCTTACTGTGAAGACAAGGAAGTGGCAGCGAGGTACAACCAAGGTTTTGGTAAACGTCCAGATCAACTTTTTTATCCACGTGATGTTTTAGAACTTGCAAAAAGGGGAATGACTAGTCTACACCTCTCAGAAGAACACTGGGACGAAGTTATGCAATTAAAAGGCAGCAAATCCAAAAAGGAATTACAGGAATTAAGAAAGGGCTGGGATTTAATTCTCGACATAGATTGTATTGAAGTTGAGTATTCCAAAATTTCTGCAAACTTAATTATTCGATTTCTAACTCATTGTGGTGTTAAAGATATCAGCTGTAAGTTTAGTGTTACAGGTGATACTCCGGTCCTTATTAGGTCAAACTCTACTATTGAATTAATTCCTATCAAAGATGCAATTGAAAGAGTAAAAAGTAATTCTTTGTTGGAAATTCTTTCATTGAGTGAATCTCATGATGTTGTCTTTTCTCCTATCACAGGTCATTTAGAACATGAAGAGGCAATATATGAACTATTGCATGACAATTGCGCATTGCCATTAAAAGCCACAAAGCACCACAGTGTCTTTATTTGGGACAAAGGCAACATCATCCAAAAAAAGGTTGAGGAATTAAGATCAGGTGACTTTCTATTGACCTTTAATAATTCAAAAAAAATCAAAAGAAAAGTGCCGGATGATTTGTATTGGACCTATCTTTTTAGAGGAAAAAAGTTAACTTCTAGTTTGTCCTTTTCTCACGAGCTGATGAGATTATTTGGTTATTATCTTTCAGAAGGGCATCTGACAGAATCAATCCACCAAATTGGGTTTACATTTAACCGAAAAGAAACCAAATACATAAAAGATTGCAAGGAATTACTTCAAAAAATTACTAAGAGAAATATTAGCATTCGACATCCAAATGAAAATTCTACTCAAATTTTAATTCATTCAAAAGAGTGGTATGCATTTTTTAAGAAATATTGTAAACGTGGGGCAAAAAACAAACAACTACCTGATTTTGTTTGGAGCTTAACAAAAAAAGATTTTCTGCCTTTATTAATCTGTTACATTCGTGGAGATGGATACAAATTAGGTGAATATTCTATCAGCATTAAATCTGTTTCACAAAAATTAATTCAACAACTTGTGTGGGTCTGTAAATTACATGGAATTTCTTGTTCTATTAATGATGAAATCATCCCTGAAAGAATCATGCCTCAAGGGACCTTGATGAAAGAATCGCATGTGTGGGTTATTAATATCCCTAAATCTGAACTGGATGGAACAGAATTTTTTAGAAAAAGAAATAAATTTTCTCCATATCCAAGAGACAAACTACTTCCAATTGATGGTCTAAAAAAAGTATTTTATCAGTGTAAACCAAAAAAATTCAACAATCATCGAAAAGAACAAATGACTCTTAGCAAAAGTGCTGCTAACTTCCAAAGAATTGACAACGTTATTAGTTGGTTCAAGAAGTCAAAATCAATTGAATTTACTACAGAATCAATTGAAATAATCTGTAACTATGAATCAATAATGCTTGGGGATATTGGAACTTCAAAAATAAAATCTATCATTAAAAAAGGCAAATCAAAGGTGTACGATGTTTCAGTAAAGGGTACTGAACGTTTCTTTGGAGGAGAGTATCCAATTTTGTTACATAATTCTGGAAATAAAGGCTTCCACATCGCAGTTCCATTCGAAGCTTTCCCAACAGAAATCAACGGCACAGATAAAAAACTACTTTTCCCTGAAGTTGCAAGGGTTGTTGCAGCCTACATTAAAGACCACATCGAAGATGAGATGGCAAAACAAATCTTGCAATCTGTTGGTGGTGATTACCAAAAAATCAAAGAGCGAACTGGTGTTGAAGAATCTAAATTGATCTATTATACAAAAGGACCAATGGGTGGTAGAATAGCTAAACTTAACGTCGACAGTTTCATTGAAATTGATACTATTTTAATCGCCAGCCGTCACCTCTACCGGATGCCATATAGCCTTCACGAAAAGTCTGGTTTAATGTCGCTACCGATTCCAAATAATCAAGTAATGAACTTCAAAAAACCAATGGCTGATCCAAGTAAATTTATGGCGCCACTTGCAACTTTTCTCGACAGAACTTGTCCAAATGGTCCAAGTGCAACCAATCTTGTAAGGCAAGCATATGATTATCAGACTAAAGCAAAAGAAAAAGAACGTTTTCACAACCTTTCTGAGTCGTTAAAGGAAAAGAAAGAAAAAGATTTCCAAGATATTGAAATCACGTCTGCTTTAACTGAAGAATTTTTTCCACCGTGCATAAAACTACTTTTGAATGGAATTGAGGACGGTAAAAAACGAGCAATTTTTGTTTTAATCAACTTTCTTGGAAAATTAGGTTGGACTAAACTTGCAATGAAGAAATTTCTAATGGATTGGAATAAAAAAAATCCTGAACCTCTAAGGGAAGGTTACATTTTAGGTCAGCTTGCACATTTTAATCCAAAAGACACCAAGATGCCTCCAAACTGTAATAATGATGGTTATTATCCTGCGCTTCAAGTGTGTAAACCAGATCAATTATGTAAACATATCAACAATCCAGTAAATTATTCTATTATCATGTATCGTAAACATCTTGAAAAGCAAGAGTGGATCAAAGAACAACAAGCCAAAGAAGAAGGGAAAATCTTAAGGAAAAAACAAAAATTAGAGCGTGAAGCTAGAAAAGCTGCTAAAATTAAGGCAAAAGCAGATAAGGAACAGGCCCAAGCGAATCTTGAAGAACAGGATAAAAATCCTCTAAGTAAAGCAGAAAAGATCGATCTTGCTGAAACAATACCTGAACTGCCTCCTACAAAACCAAAAGCTTTATAAATAACCTATTTCTCATTATCCTATTCAAGTTTGTCCAAGTGAAAGCGTAGAGGATAAAAAAGCTTATTTTTGAGCTGATTTCTACCTATTTTAGGCAAATTTCAAAAATTTATAATAAAATGGCAGAACAAAACATAAAACACATTGTACGGGTAGCTAATGTAGATATTCCAGGGAACAAACACCTAAGAATTTCTTTAACTAAAATCAAAGGTGTTGGCCGTAACTTTGCTCATGTCCTATGTAATTTATCTGGTATTTCTGGTGAAAAATTAACTGGTACTCTTTCAGAATCTGAAATTGCAACCTTAACTGAGATGCTTCAAAATCCAGCTAATGCTGGTATTCCTGAATGGTTATTCAACCGAAGGCGTGACTTTGCAACTGGTGAAGATAAACATCTATTAATTGGTAACTTACAATTTAGTCGAGATAATGATATTAAGCGTTTAATGAAAATTAAAGCAATTCGTGGAATTCGTCATTCCAAGGGTTTACCTGTGCGTGGGCAGCGAACTAAGAGTAACTTCCGTCGTAATAAAGGTAAGGTAATTGGCGTTAAGAAGAAAAGATAATTAGTTAAAAATTATAATTAAGATATACAATGGGAGATCCAAAAAAATTTAGGAAAAAGTACTCAACACCGATGCATCCTTGGAACAAGACTGCAATCGATGAAGAAGCAATCATCAAACGAGAGTATGGGATCCGTCGTAAGAAAGAGATTTACCTTATGCGTTCATTCTTAAAAAAATATCGTAATATTGCAAAGCGTCTTTCAATTGAAACTACTAGTCAAGCTGAGAAAGAAACTGCTCAAATTTTAGGTAAACTTCAGCGTCATGGTCTTTTAACCAGTGAGGCAAAATTAAACCAAGTTTTGGCATTAACTCTAAAAGATGTTCTTGAAAGAAGACTTCAAAGTGTTGTATTTCGAAAAGGAATGGCAAGAAGTATGAAACAAGCTCGTCAATTTATTACTCATAGACATGTATTTGTTAATGGTAAAGAGATTACTGCGCCTTCATATTTACTTACTATTGAAGAAGAATCAAATTTGACTTTTAAAGAGAATTCCAGTTTAGCTTCTGAGGAACATCCAGAACGTGTTGATCCTAAAAAAGCAATTAAGGAAGAAGCTGAGAGATTACGTAAGGAAACTGAAGCAATCAAAGCAGCATCTGTTAAAGATGATTCTGCTGAAGCAATCGAAGCTGAAGTAACTGGCGCTAAAGCACCAGTTAAAGAAACTGAAGTTAAAGAAGCACCTGCTAAAGAAGCTGAGGCAACTGAAGCTAAACCAGAACCTGTGAAAGCAGAAACTGCAGAGGTAAAAACAGAATGAGTGAAGAACAAAAAACATCTGAACCTGTAGCAACACCTGCTGTTGCTCCAACTGCAACACCTGCAGCAAGGCCACCTTCAACAAGACCTCCTTCAACATCTACTCGTCCTCCAAGAACATCATCTGGAAGACCTCCAAGAACAACTGATCGGGGATCTTCATATGACTCTAGGGCAAGACGTCCTTTAAGATGGGCTGTAGCTCATATCAAATCAACTTATAATAATACAATTGTAACTGTAACTGATATTACTGGTACTGAAACCATTGCAAGGTGCAGTGGTGGTCAGATGGTAAAAGCAGATCGGTTAGAATCCTCTCCAAGTGCTGCTATGGCAATTGCAAAAAGAATTGCAGAGCAAATTAAGGAGCGAGGAATTTCCGGATTATATATTCGAGTAAAAGCAAAAGGTGGTCACAACGGTCCAAAAAATACTGGTCCAGGTGCTCAAGCTGCTATTCGAGCATTAAGTCGTGTTGGTCTAAGAATTGGAAAAATTGAAGACGTAACACCTGAACCTCATAATGGTTGCCGTGCAAAAGGCGGTCGACGTGGACGAAGAGTATAATTATCATAATCAAATCGGTGAAATTAATGAAAATATCAAGCAAACAACAAAGTAAGGACAAACTCAAAGTTCGTTTTGAGATTGAAAAGACTAGTGAAAGCTTTGTAAATTCAATCCGGAGAATGGTTGTTGAAGAAGTTCCAACTTTAGCAGTTGAGGACATGACTGTTCGTCAGAACAGTTCTGCTTTATTTGATGAAATGCTTGCACTTAGAATTGGTCTAACTCCAATTAAAACTGATTTATCAAGTTACTCCTTACCAACTAGTCCTGAAGAAGTTGAAGAGCGAAGTGCTCGTTGTACTCTTGAGATGGAATTAAAAGTAGGTAAAAAAGGTGTAGTTTATGCAGAAAATGCAACTAGTAAAGATCCAAAATGTACTTTTGTGCACCCAAAAATGCCACTTGTAAAGTTACATGCAAAACAAAAAGTTGATGTTAGTCTTTTGGCTGTAATGGGTCAAGGAAAGGATCATACTAAATGGGCACCAGGCCATGTTTGGTTTGGAAATAAACCTTCACTTACAATTAAACAAGATGCAAAATTATTAGAAGAAAATAAAGGTAAATACCCTCCGCAAATTTTTGATAAAAGCGGAAAGATCAGTCAAAAACAAATTGAAGAATTGAATCTATTTGATTCAGTTGATCGTGTTTGTGATGATTTAATCAAGGTATCTTATGCAGATAATGATTTTGTTGTCGACGCTGAGAGTTGGGGTCAACTTTCAGTTGGTGAAATGTTATCAACCGCAGGAAAAATGCTTGCAGAAAAGGCAGCAGAATTATCTGCTCAATTATAATAATTAAAAATAAAATATAAACGTGAAATACAATGGTTAGAAAATTAAACAGTCCAAACCCAGGAATGCAAACTTTGTTAAAAGATTTGCAAGAAGCGGGTCGCAGTGTGGCACTTTGGAAAAAAGTTCACAAAGACTTATCTCGTCCTAGTCGTAAGCGTAGTAATGTGAATCTGTATAAGATTGCAAGATATGCTCGTGAAGGTGAGACTGTTGTAGTTCCTGGTAAAATTTTAAGTATCGGTGAATTAGATCGTGGTGTAACTGTTGCTGCATATCAGTGTTCAGATGCAGCTCGTCAAAAGATCACCAAAGCAAATGGTCAAGTTATGACAATTACTGAATTACTTGCAAAAAATCCAAAAGGACAAAAAGTGAGGGTACTAGCATGAAAGTATACGATGCAAAAGGAATTGTGCTTGGGAGACTTGCAAGTCACGCAGCAAAAGATGCTCTTTTAGGTGAAGATGTTGTCATAGTTAACTGTGAACAAGCAGTTATTAGTGGTGCAAGAAGATTATTATTTTTAACTCAAAAACGTCGACGTGAAAAGCGAGGTTATCCTTTAGCTGGAGTTCGAATCCATAGGTCAGCAGACAGATTTGTTCGTCGTTCAGTTCGTGGAATGGTTCCTTGGACTAAAACACGTGGTCGTGAAGCTTTCAAAAGAGTTATGTGTCACATTGGTATACCAAAAGAAGTTGAAGGTAAGGAAATGATCAGTTTAACTAAAGAATCAGTTAGTAAATTTCCTAACTCCATATATGTGACAGTTGCACAATTAATGAAAGATCTTGGTGGCAAACAATGAAACAATCAAAACAATCTTTAATTCATACTCGCGGAAAGCGTAAGCGAGCTGTTGCAAGAGCAACTCTTAATAAAGGTAAAGGCAACATTAAAATTAATGGTCAATCTTTAGATTCCTTTGGAACTAAGATGATGCGTTTAAGAATTGCAGAACCTTTAATCTTAGCAGGAGACGTTGCAAGCAAAGTTAACTGTTCAGTTAATGTGCATGGTGGCGGATCAAGTGGTCAAGCAGATGCAATTCGTTTAGCAATTGCAAGAGCACTTGTTGAACACGATGAAAATTTGAAAAAGATTTTTACAGCATATGACAGATTATTGTTAGTAGCTGATGTACGTCAAAAAGAAGTTTGTAAACCAAACGACTCTAAAGCTCGTGCTAAGCGTCAAAAATCTTATCGTTAAATTACAATAATATATACGGAGACAATACAAAATGATAATTCCAATTCGATGTTTTTCCTGTGGTAAGCCAGTTGGCCAGTTCTGGGGAGAATATCAAGAGCGAATGGAGAAAGGAGAGAAAGCTAAAGACATTTTGGACTCTCTTAATATCGAACGTTACTGTTGCCGTCAAGTATTCTTAGGTCATGTTGATTTAATTGATTTAGCAGCTGGCTTTAAACGAGGATAAATTTCTAATTATTTTTTTAAACTTTTTTTAATAATCTTATTTTTTCATAATTAATTTGGTGTGGATGAGAAAATATTTTTGAGGTTATACAAATGTTACACAGTTATTTAACAAATTTAAGTTTGCCTGATAAGGCAAAAAAAGCTGCCAAAGTTCAAAGAATGCTTGATTCTCATGGTTTGCAAGGAACTACTGCTAGTTTATTCGAAGCGCGCACAGGTATTGAAGGTGTTCGTTACGCTCTTTCCAGTGAAAATTCTGAAGTTATCCAATCTTTAGCAGACCATGCAATTGACCATTGCAGAAGTTCATATGCTGATCGTAAAAGAAAAACTTATTGGATGCAAACAACTGTTATTATGCCACTACTTCAAACTTTAGGTGAACAAAAAGATGATATGAGTAAGGCTGTAACTTTTGCGTATGAATCAATTAGTGTACTGGAACCAAGACCTAGATCTCCTTCAAATCATGGTGTTGCTAATTTGTATTTATTTGTTGATGATACTGATTCTGCAATTCGAATTAATTTAGAAGACGGTCAGCCAATAGACGCAAGAAGAATTGCTGATAGTTTTTTAGAGGGTGAGGACAAGCGTCTTGCATACCAAAAAATTATTGATGCAATTCCAAGATTAACTCCTCATGCTTATCACCGTGGTCTTGAAATCAAAATTAATCTGGCAAGTGATTTGGGATTAGATTCAGTTGTACAAACAGCAAGAGAAGAACTTGACGCCTATTTAATTGAGCATCCCGTTAGACTTGAACCTTGTTTACCTGATGTTTCTAAACATGGTAGTCGTTTCCCATTTGGGTTTTGGTAATTCTTTTTTTCTTTTTTCATTAATTAATTTAAAAAACTCTTTTTCTTCAATTCTAATTTAGAAATTATGAATCCAGGACATAACACCCATAATCATGGTCATCATACAGGTAGTTCGATCCCGGATATTCTATAAAAAGAGTAGCTACTTTAAAAATTTACTCTCAATTTTGGTATATACTCATATTTACTTCATATGTGAAACAAATAAGTATGTCAACACTTTCTAACTAATCACTTAAGAACAAATAAATACCTGGGTGATTTACTATGTTTGTAATGAATGCAAAAAGACAAAAGTTAGTTGTTGATATCTTAGGTTACGCTGCTGCATTTTCTGGCATTGTGGGGATAATTCTTGGAATTTTAATCTTAACTGGTGTGTTTTAGTTATGCACTTTTCTTTTGATGATTTTCTTTATCTTACTTCGTTTATTTTAACAATAATCTTAATCAGTATTGGGGTGTTTAAGGGATTAAGTAAATCTGAACTAATTTTCAATATCATTTATTTCTCCACATTACACTTAACTTTCATCAGGTATTGGATAAAACACAAAAAAATAACAGAGTAAATAATTGATTAAAATGGCTCACTTTTCCCAAAAGACATAAAACTTCTTCTGCCTTTTATCTTTCATGGATTCACCTAAATATCTCACTGCGGACTTTATGACAAAAGTCAATGAAACAGGTATGGCTTCTACACTAGAAATGATTCTGCAAGACAACCAGCGAAGAACTATACAAGAATCTGATTTGCACATGGCTCAATTTTATGAGAATGTACAGCACAGCTATCAGGGTGCAAATCCTTCTTACTCAAATCAAATAAATCCTTACAATTTACAATCTGCTAATAACAATTTATATCATAACTCTTCTTTGTATTCTAATAATTTAGAAACTAATCCTGCGTTGTATGCTAACAATTCAAATTTAAGTTACGGAAATGAAACTCCTCTTCATGGTTACATTGCTGATCAATTAACTATTAATTATGGAACTTTTTCTAACGATGAGTCTATTCTGGACTATAATCTTCCTGATCACAACTACAAAATTGATCAAGGTTACGAATTGGAAATTACTGATCCTTTGAATTTGTATACTCCACCACAAGACATTTACAACAATAATCATTTCCAGGCAAATTATGATCCATTTAATGAAAATAGTAATGAAATATCTATCGAGCATATACTAGATTTAATCTCAGCTGCAATTGATCTTGAAGTGTATGATCCTGGTGGATTTGGTAGTGCAGATGATTTTGAAATTCAGCCAAATTACTGTTCGATGGAAACCAATGATTTATACCAAAGTCCAGCAGACATTGGATCCAATGTAGATGCATCTAATCCTTTTCAGGAAGGTAGTTTATGGCAAACTGCATTTGATCTTAGTAAGAACTCTACTTCAGATATTGACATAGTGACTGAAATCACTGATCTAATAGACGAGAATAAGAAAAAGCGTAAGCGTAGAAGTGAAATTGATAAATTTGATTTTTCTGTAGCTAGGTTAGATTACTTTGATACAAATGAAGATAGTGAAAACTATGATATTGGACTTAGCAGTTTAAGTTATGAATCATTTTCTATCAGCTATGATCCCACAGCTGGTTTTGCCGATTATTCTGCAGGTGCTGGATTTGGTGGCGGATTTGGCGGTGGCGGAGGAGGTGAATCGTGACTCTAATTTTACATAACTATTATTAACTTCAACTACTTTTCTTTATTAAGTGCCTAAGAGAAGAGTTTCAGGAAATAGATCTGTAAAAAAAAACATTCCTTTAAGTAAACATAATTCTGCAACAAAATCTAAACTTCAACAGAACCTAAATTCTTTCAAATATTCTTTTACAACTACTATTGTTTTTGCGCTTACAGCTTTAGCACTTTGGGTTTTACTTTTGATGGTTAATACTTTCATTGGTTTTGATCTGTTTAATTGGTTCAAAGAATTACCTCTTATTTATCCAATTGCAATTTATGTGGCAGCTCAGATCAAACAAAAAAGTTTTGAGGGAGTTGTTTATGCATTTTCATTATCTAGTTTATTTTTTATTCCCTCTCCTTTAGAAATTTTATATATTGGTTTTTTAGGTTCTGTTAGAACTTCGATTAGAATAATTGTCCCAGCTTTTATTGGTTTAATGATTGGGCAACATGTTAATTTTTTTTCAGGGAGGGTTTTTGGTAGGGCCATCAAAAAATTCATTAAAAGAAAAACCATTGTTTTGGTGCAACGAAGGCTCAGAGATTATGGTTCAGTTTCAATTTTTTTCATCAATTTATTACCTCTTCCATATCCTATCACTAATTTTTTAGCAGGATCATTTCGCTACTCTTACAGTAGGTGGTTATTATTCACAAGTCTTGCAATCGCGCTTAAACTAGTTTTTATTGCTTGGATTTATGCTTTGTTTTTGTAACACCACAACATTTTTAACTTCTAAAACTCTATCTGTTAACATGGCAAAGATCCCCTCAAACGCAAATAAAGTATTCAATGGAATTCTCTACGACGTTTATCACTATGATCAGAAGATGTTTGACGGAACAACCCAGACATTTGAAATGCTCAAAAGAAAACCTAGTGTGCAAGTCATCCCAATTAAAGATGGCAAAATCATCATGGCGCACGAAGAGCAACCAGGAACAAAAGAGTTTACAACTTTTGTTGGTGGATGTAGTGAGAGTGATGAGGAACCATTAGTTGCAGCAAAACGTGAACTTTTAGAAGAGACAGGATTAACTAGTGATGATTGGGAATTAATTTTCACTTTAGAAATTCCAGGTAGGATTGATTGGGATATTCATTTCTATGCCGCAAGAGGCTGCACACAAATTCAAGAAGTTGCAGCAAATAATGGTGAGAAAATAACTCTGAAAGAATTGTCTTTTGATGAGTTTATTGAGTTCACAAAACGTGATGACTTTCGTAACAAAGTATTCAAGAGCCATATGGCAAAGTTTGACTATGATCAGGAAAAAATAAATCACCTGAAGGCAAAATTATCACTAATTAGTGATGAGTAACCCACTCATTTATAAAAGAAGCTTCTCTTTGACTCATATGAGTAATGTAATTAGTTTTCCAGAAGTATCAACTGTAGCTAACGATTCTAGAGTACCTAATACTGGTTTTGATTTAGAGCGAAAGTTAAGGTCCGTTACTAGGCTAACTGATTTATTGGGTGCAGGATATCAACATTTATTTCAAGGTGGAACTGAGCCAGTATCTGATATAGCTGAATTAAAGATGCAAGCAGTCAGTGGCAAGTATGCAGTAATTGTAACTCAAGGTACAGACGAGAAAGCAGCTGTGATTGAACATTTAGCAAGGCATAGTGGGTTAGCGGTTCTGCTTCGAATTCAAGAACCAATAAAAACTGATTCTGGTTTCACTATGTTTCCAGCAACAACTGAATTGTGTGGCCAAGGTCCTGTCAGAGAAATTTCTGGTTATCAAAGATTATCTGGTGCTACTGTTATTTCTGATCCAGCAACTTATTCTCAAGAAAGGCATCCTATTTTGCAAGTTTTAGATAATGTTAGGTATGATTTGTCATTTCAATCAGCTATGCATTCAGGCGCAGCACCGATTCTTGTTGTTGATACAAATGCTGAGGGTATTGGGGTGGAACAATCATTGCAGTACCTCAAAAATGAAATGAGTAAAATTGATGTCATTCGTAGAAGATCATCTGAGGAATCTTTCCCTGTTGTGTATGTGGTCTCAGAGAGTGAATATCGTGGATTAAGCACTTTGGGTAGAGATGAACTCCCTCGTCATTTAGGTTCTCATTTAATAAATACTAAATGGTAATTCTTTTACAATAAATTCATATCACACAGCATAATTAACTCTTAATCTTCTAAAATCTGTAAAATATTTTAGTAACATTTATAAATAAACAAGCCAAAATTAAGTACAATAATGGAAACTAGCGACAGCAACTCTTTTTCAGCAAAGGCAAAGCGATTTTTGAAGCAAACCATTCGAGTTCTTCGAATTACCAAGAAACCAGGTAAGGAAGAGTACATTATGGTATTAAAAGTTACAGGAATTGGTATGGCGATAATTGGACTTACTGGGTTCGTAGTTTTCATAATCAAACAACTTATATTTTAGCGAGATAAATAATATGTCAGACACAGAAAACCAAACTGAAGAGAATACCCCAACTAATGACGCTGTTGAGAGCCATATTTTTGCTCTTCGTACTGCAGCTAACCGTGAAGATCAGGTTATTGATTATTTGATCAGTAAATTATCTTCTCCTAAGGATAAGAGTAATGTTCTTTCAGTTATTAGACCTCATGGAATGCGTGGTTATATCTTTGTTGAGGCAGCTACTCGGATGGATGCTGAAATGGGTTCAGCTGGTGTTCCTTATGCTCGTGGTATTTTACCAGGAGAAATTCCTTATCCAGAGATTGAGCATATGCTTGAGCAGGTTAAAGTTGAGATGAATGTTCGAAAGAGCGATATCGTTGAGATTATTTCCGGTCCGTTTAAGCGTGAGAATGCAAAAGTTATTCGAATCAATAAGCAGAAGGAAGAAATTGTAGTTGAGTTACTTGAAGCTGCGGTTCCTATCCCAATTACTGTTAGTATGGATGCTGTGAAGGTTATTCGTCGTGAGAATGATAGTAAGCCTGAAGAAGAAGAGAATCTGAAACTTTAATCTTGTTTTTTTATTTAGCAAATCTTTATATACAACCAATAATCAAATTAATCAAAACTTACTAATCAATGCCCCGGTGGTGTAGACAGTAATTAATACTGGCACAGCCCGGACTATCATACTGCCCTTTCGACTTTTCATTCGAAATGGGAAGATAGGCAGCGACCCGGGTTCAAATCCCGGCCGGGGCGCTTTTTCTCTCAAGTGCTAAGCCCTATTTTAGAGAAGAGAATGAAAAAATCAGAAAAAAATCTAATAATAAAATTTCTTTTATTTTTATTTGGGTTAACTAATGTTGTTCCTTCAAAGATAAATATTTACGAAAGGATAGTGGATCTCGTATCAATGGATTTACAACCAACTAATAAGTTTTATATGGCTATTCTGTTGGGAATTTGGTTTTTTAGAATACTTATTATCGTGGCGACTGTTTATGAGTTGTATGGCATGTATAAGTATGATCAAAGATACAAAGTTACTGGCCTGCTCTAATTCTTTCAGTTCATGTGGGACTTTTGTCCAGAGTGAAGTATCTATCAAAAAGTTATGAACCCAGATTCTGTTCCTTATACTCTACTACTAAACTATCAAATCTTCTTTCATATCTATCAAACGTTGGTTGTCCTCTACAGACAGAGTACGCACCAATTCCTCTTGCTGGTGCACGCTGAACAATACAATCATCGATTCCACCTTCAAGAGTACCTCTAATATTGGCTGCAAGAATTGATGGGGATAGAGCACAATTATATCCTATTTGTCGAAAAATAATCTCATCATCTCTTCTAAAGACTCGATACAATGGTTCAACTGGTTTAGTGCGATCTACTGCTCGATAGATACTTTTGGTACATGCTGGGTTTTCACCAGATTGATTTATTTGAAGAAGCTCTCTAGTGAAGGAAGTTTCATATTTGACGAATCCTGCCAAGGTACCTACTAGACAAATTCCCACAACTCCGAGTGAAGCTTGCTCTAATAGTTTCTCTGTTTTTCTAATCATAAGTGTTGAAGAAAGCAATAAGTTTATATATTGTAGTTGTCACTAAAGTGACTACTTGTCAAATGCAAACATAATGGAAGTACTTGGAAAGCTTGGGCTCAAGCAAGGCGAAGCCACTGTGTACCTTGCTCTTCTAAAGAATGGAAAGAGTTCAGTAAGAGACATCAAAACTAAAACTCAGCTTCATAGAACTGGCATATATGATTTCTTGGAACAATTAATCAACAGAGGACTTGTGAGTTATGTAAGTGAAGGAAATTGTAAGTACTACATCCCAACTCCTCCTTCAAAGTTTCAAGAGTTAATTGATGAACAACAATCTCTTCTGGATTCTGTTAAATTTCAAATGGAAAAAGAATATCAATCTGAGCCAGAGGATCTAAATGTTGAAGTTGCACGTGGAAGAGAATCAATAAAGTCTTTCATGGCAGACATTCTTCGAACTAATCAAAATTATGTGTGCATTGGTGTGGATGAAACATGGTGGGAAGAACAGTTTCCAATTATCACTGCAAATCATATTGCAAAAGAAAAAAAGCTGAAAATCAAATGGAAAGCAATTGCACAAAAAGAAAGTGATTTTGTCTACGATACTCCTCATGCCAAGTACAGGTTTCTACCAGAAGAACATCTTGGTCCACTGCACACAATTGTATATGGGGACAATGTTGCAATTGTTATTCGAGATCCACTTTCAGTTATTACGATCCGAAATCAAACACTTGCTAAAGCGCAGAAGAAACAATTTGAAATGCTTTGGAAAGAAGCAAAGAAATAACTCATAACGCATGCTTTGTTATCTCTCTATGTAATTCAACTCTATCACTCCAAGTTCTGCCTCTCAGGTCAATATCATGTGGAACTTCTTTGATCCCATAAGCGCCATCTTTATTGAGAATGCCAACAGTATAATATAAATAAGGGAATACATTGGAAACTTCATCAATCCATTTTCTAGACATTCCTTCATACACTCCGTTTAGAAAATCACTTGTTCTAATTCTAGGGAGTACATTTGTGTATGTTAAAGAAGCGTCTCCAAAAAGGTCATGTATATAATGAAGATATGCTGGTCCTTGTTCATCACCAAGACACATTTGATTAAAGAATAAAATTCCTTTATTTGCTAGGTAGCAATTAGTTGAACGTAATTGGTCACGAAATTCAGTTTGCCCAAAATTACCTCCTCTTGCATGTAATGGTAAGCTTTTCTGAAAAGGATCCAAGAGGGGTGGATAAATGTGGTATGGTGGATAAATTCCAATAACTTTTACGCTCTCCTTTGGTATATTTACGTAAGGAAATTCTGCAACACGAAAGTCTATACCACCTGGTCCTGATATACCCAGTGCTTCTTTTAAGCAAACTTCATTGTCATAGTTCAATGTTGTATTATAGATTGCAGTTCTAACTGCCCGTGGGTTCTTATCTACTGCAATTACCTTGCTATTGCTTCCAAATTGCTTTAACATAAGTAATGAAAAAACTCCTGAACCGCAGCCAAGATCTAAAAAGTCAGTCTCTCCTTTACTTTCTTGCAATGCTTGGCGAACGTATGGTGATGTAAACTGCCAGGTGAATGCTTGCTCTTCCCAGAAGATTGGCATAACATTGTCTGTGCTTTTTCTATTGATTGGATCTACTCTCAATTTAACTGGAGAAACTAAACCAGGCAGATCCAACTCTACATGAGTATCATACATTCTCGGATCTTTTGAATAACGTGTAGCAGAAGGATTCATTCTTAGAATGCTCCTGGTTCTATTGGGTCCAAATGACTGTACAACTGTCCATCAATGGTCTGCAGTGAACGACCATATCTGTCAATTTCCTTTTTCAATTCTTGTACTTCTTGTATGCTTTTTCTTCCACAGTACAAACTCATTGCTCTGGCAGACTTCATTGTTTCACCAAAATAAACTTCATCTCCATTTCCAAATCTCTTAATCCTTTCTGTGAGTCTTGGAACATCATGAAAGAATATTCCAACAAGTCCATCGTGATCCATGGAAGTCATTGCAATTTTTTCAAGTAACCATCCAACAGCTGGAGAATAATCTTTGCCAGTTTTAACTTTGTTTTCAGCAATATCACTCTCTGCATGTTTTCTCACATATCTCATCATTTCATCTATTGTTTTCATCTTTAGAACCCCTTCTCTAAAAAACCACCAACATTGTAGCCAAAGTTTTCAGATTCAATGAAGTCGGAAGCAACACCTAGTGTGTAACCATCGTGCGAGGCACCAGCTCGTAAACGTTGAAGACTAAAATTGTGTCCATCAATTCCAAAGTTTGTTAGAAGTTCAACTTGCCCCATAAGTCCAAATCTTTCATTTAATTCACGATCATATCTCACAACTAAGTGTGGTTCCAAGTCTAGGTTGTGGCTTCCAGTTAGTAACCCAACAACAGTTAGATCTCCACTGGTTTTGATATACTGGACTCCTGGTCTTGGTACAACTCCAAGTCCTTGCGCAAACTGAGTTTCCAACAACAAATCTACATTGCTTCCTATTGAATAAGTTAAGTCAACTGCACCAAAAGCGCTAACATCACCATCATAGTCCTTTGTGAATCTGGTTCTTGAAAAGTACCCTATTTTTTCTGCAAGTTTTCCTGGCATCTGAATGTCCAGGGTTGTGCTCCCATTGCCTGCCATTAACTCAACTGTTCCAGCATCTGCAGTATTTGCTAGTGCTGCTCCTGCAATTAATGTTACCATTATTGGCGTTCTACTTGGTTTTGTCTTTATCATATAGTAGTAACTCCTTAGTTATTATTTAAAGTATTGTGGTATTGTTCAACGCCATAAATTTAATAAAGCCCAAAGTTTTTATCTTCATATGGATTTGAAAAATCTGAAGGAAATTGGTCTATCACAAGGAGAGATCAGAGTATACACTGCCACCTTAGAGTTAGGCATCTCAACATTGAATAAAATACAAGAAAAGACTGGAATCGAGAGAAGAAATATTTATGACATATTAAACAAGTTAATTGAGAAGGGTCTAGTAACATATACTATAGAGAAGGGGAAGAAGACGTATCAGTGTTCTCACCCTAATAAAGTTCTTGAAGAGATTAAGAAGAAACAAGACTCATTAATATCTCTTAAGAAACAAATTCCAGAGATGAAAGATTTGTTCAATTTTTCTAAACCTGAAATAAGGGCAGAAGTTTATCGTGGAAATGAAGCATTAAAAGCATTGATGAATGAAGCTTTGGAGTACAAAGAATCATATTGGATTGGTGGAAACTCTGGTGTTGAGTCTACGCCATTAAAATATTGGTTTAAACATTGGATGCAACGACGAGTAGAGAAGAAACATGTACTGCATGATTTGGTTGATGCAAATACATTTTTAGAAGGGTTGGAACCAAATGATCTCAAAAAACATAGGAAAAATTACTATAAACATTGTTCTCTCCCAAAGAACATGTCTTCACCGATGGTAATTCTCATCTTTGGGAATAAAGTTGCACAAATATTGTGGTCAGAGAAATCTTTTGCTTTTGTGTTAGAGTCAAAAGATATTAAGGACTCATTCATGAAGTATTTCCATTATTTTTGGGAAGATCCGTGGAAACAAGCAAAGAAATAAATATCAAAACAACATTACAATCAACAAGGAGGCTAGCTAAGAACTGAGCCCCTAAGAAGTCACCTGTTACGGTCAGAATACGGCCGGGGCGCTTTTTACTTATTCTGATTGTTTAGATTTTAATAAAGATTATTCTGAATTTGTCGTCTATGTTAAAGGTAAAAAGTTTTCTAAGAACTATGAATTCAAGCTGCTTAATTTTGCCCAGAAAATCAGTAAAAGTGTGTATAAATTCAACTACCTGGAACTATGTAAAATGAGGGATTTATTGTCCTTTGATGCCTATTACAAAGCTCTTAGAGCCATCTGTAACTTCTATGAGGAGAAACATTTAGGCGAGGAAGAAGTGCTCAAGGAGCTTAACAGGATACGTAAGATAGCTAAACGTAAGAAGAGTAATCCAGATGTCTATACCCCTGAAGATTCTGAACTATTTGCAGACTTGGCTAAAATCAAAGAACTGAGTACTGGTGTGTATAATTACTATCTTGGTTTGATTAATTCAGGTGTTCGTATTTCTGAGTTTGCAAAGTTTGCAGAAGACCCTAGTAAGTATAGAATAATTGATAAAGGGGAATATATCAAAGTGTATTTGAATTATCGCAGGGGTTCAAAGAACTGTCTGTATATTTATTTGCCAAAAGGTTTTGATAATCGAGTATATGTAAGTTATAACTATTTTATAAAATTCTTTCAAAAACATCGTGGTTTGATACGTCCCAAATACATTCGTAACTGGTTCTACTCTAAGTGTCTCCAGTTAGGAATACCATCTGGTGTTGCTGATTTCTATCAGGGTAGAAGTGCTGTTAGTATTGGGGATAGACATTATTTAGATAAGGAAAGAATGGCAGATGAGAAGTATCGTCAATTAATTGGACAGGAAATTATTTGGTAAGGTGATTAATTGGTTCACCCAACAAGTAAGCTTTCATGTTCTCTTCAATTTTTTGCCCCAGTCTTACTGTGGATTCTTGGGTAGTTCCGGCAATGAAATCAGAATACATTACTTTATTGATATTATCTAAAGCACCTTTAAAATCAGCAATTCCAGATTTATCCACTATTGCAAAATTTCCTTCTTTTTGGATCCACTCTTTAAAATCACCTTCATTGAAAGCTCTTCCCAATGTGTTATTCACAAGAATTTTCCCTTTCATTATCTTGAAATCTTCTTTAGAAATAATCTTCACGTTCTTTGGTGTTTGTAAACTGATAATGTCACTTCTCTTTAGAAGTTCTTCCTTCTCTACAAATAGCAAACCTTTCTTCTCCCATTCGGGTTTTCTTGTCTTGCTATTGTAAAGAACATTCATATGAAAACCTAAGGCGATGTCTGCAAGCAATTTTCCTATTGCTCCAAGTCCAATTATGCCAAGGGTTTTTCCACTAAGTTCAACGTGCCCTTTTCCCCACTTATACTTACCTAAGCCTCTTGCCAAGATCAAAAGTTGAGAAAAGATCCACTCACCCACTCCTTCATCACCATACGCAATAATGTTAGAAACCACAATTCCTCTCTTTCTGCATGCTTCTAAATCAATATTATCTGAATTGGTTCCACTTAAACAAATAAATTTCAGATTTTTACAAGAGTCAAGAACTTCTTCAGTTATTTTCGTTCTCCAACCAACTAGAATACAATCTGCATCAGAGATCCTTTCTTTAACTTCTTCTTGCCCCCTAGGATCTGAATCATAGATAATTGTCTCGCTTTCAGAAAGGCTAGATACTTTCTCAAATGCTTCTTTTGTGATGTTCACATAATCAATGATAGCTACTTGCTTGAATTGCATAGGTGATTGAATGGAAGTCTAGTTATAAAGATTTTCTCATATTCTCACTTATCAAACACTATCTATACTATAGTGTCTGTTAGATGAGGTGATGAGAATAACTGAGTAGTGTGAGAATGGCATATGAGAAGTACCCTTTAATTTTCAACGCTTATACTTCTCACTGCGTTTCCAAAACTCATTAAAGTATTCTCTAAACGCATCTGCGATCTTTTGATTAACAACTTCTATCACTATCGCATTCTCTCCACTTATCCCAATAGCTGTAACGTCTTTGTATCCGAGTATCCAAGCAGGCGTTGGAAATTTAGTTGGCATGTATCTTGCATCACAACCAGGAGTTTTAATCCGATCATTGAGAACTTTCCGATCTGTATCTGGATTAAAAAGTAATTTACATTTAATCCCAGCCTTAACTCTCCTTCTATGATCCTTTGCCCAATATGACCAAAAATAATCTGGTTGTTGTCCAACAATTCCAAGATAAAAATAATCTTCACCTTTCTTTAACTTTTCATAAGTATGCTCATGAACAGAAACTACTCCTTTAAATCCAATATAAGTGCGTACTTCACTTTCAGGGCTTGATGATTGAAGCAATTTTAACTGTGGTAATAACTTACTCAATTCTATTTTCTTATTCTGAATATTTTTTTCAAGTTCATCTGCATAATCCAATAGTCTTTCTGGTTGACCTGCTTGATAGTATCTGGTTTTTTCTTTAATTATATATGAAACTAAACCTTTATCCATCAAGTTAAGAAGAATTTGGTAGATACTAGATTTTGTAACCTTGGATTTATCAATTATTGGACCAACTGTTGATTCTCCAATCTCTAGCAAAGAAAGGTAAACTCTGCTTTCACCTTTAGTCAAGCCCAAGTCCTGCAACACTTTTGAATCCATATCATTTAAATCGGTCCATTTTATATAAATCTTCCCAATGGGTGTACTGGTACAGGTGCACCAATATTTATCAACTCATATTTTTCTTTGTTATAGTAATGGAAACGAATAAAATATTAGAGTCGGACGGCTATGTGATAGTTGACTCAATTTCAAGTAGAGCTAATCTTCTAGATTTGGCTAGGAGCTATGGTGAGATAGTCTTACATCCAGAAGCTGATAATGAAGGGGTGTTGACCATTACGCCAGATCCTGAAAAAGTCATCGGACCTTCAGGATTTGCATTTAGTGAAAAAGCAATACCTTTCCACACAGATGGACCAGGAGTTAGTACATACAAACAATTTCAGGGTCCTGCTGACCTTCTTTTCTTATGGTACAAATCTGCTCAAATTAGTGGAGGTTCTCCAATTATTTCAGACGGGGCATTAGTTTACTCAACCCTCTTTGAAGAAAGCCCAGATGTACTACTCCGATCAGGGAGTTTCCTTACACAGCCAAATCATATGTATACTGGACCATTATTTGAATCAGGAGAGAAAACAAAAATTAGGTTCAAAGAATCAGGACCAGATAGTTATTGGGATGAAAGAACGTTTGATCAATTTATTGGTGCTGTAGATAAACACAAAAGAGTATTGCCAATTAGGTCAGGTCAAGTTTTAATCTTAGATAACAGGAGAATGTTACATAGTAGAGAGAAGTTAAATTCAGAAGAAGCAAGAGAACTACATCACGTTTTGGTTTATAGTAATCCAGGTACTTATTCTTCTGGCTTTAGAATAAAATAAAAGACTGTCTTATATTCTCATCAAACAAACACAGTATGGCATAATCTATCTGTTATGTGAGACTTTAAGACTGCGTAGCATGAGAATGGCAGATGAGAAGTATAATTTACTGCTAGCCCATCATGACTCTCTCAACTGATTCTAGAATTGGACGATACACTTCCTTTGGTAAGTTGGAGGATGCTTGCCTCTTGATAGAATCTATTGCCTGCTCATTTAATCTTGGATCAATATCTGTTCTCATTGGTGTATGAGATAATATGTTGTATAAAGTACTACGAAATGCTTCTCGCTTTATTCCTTCCAAACTAGTTCCATCAAAAGTTGACCAGTTGATAGCTAACCCATCAAATTCAAAACCAATACTCATCATCTCAGCGTGTTCTAGAACGTAGTCTACGACCATATTGCATTCCCTTCCTTCCAATCGAGGATATGGGCTTTCTCTTATTTTTGTCCAGAAAGTTTGCATAAAATCACAATCTCTTGCATGGTCAATGCCAATTTTTTCAGATATAACTGCAACATTATGAAGTGCGGCTCTAAGATGGTCAAAATCTCCTTCTACATCAAAGTAAGACTCCTGGAGTCCAGTAATTATTCTATCCTTATATTTCAAAAATCGAGGTTCTACTCCTTCAGCTATATCTCCTGGTATAAACAATAAGCGAGATGAGCCCCACATTTCTCCACCTTCTGAAAATTTTCTTGAGTAAGCATCTACTAATGCTTCTTTTCCTTCTTCTGTATACTCAATTGAATACTCTCCATGCCTACCAGGGAGTCCCTCAACTGTTGCTTGATTTGCTTCGACTGGAAGACGAACTAAGGGTTCTAAATTAATTGGCTCAATGCCAACATAGTAATGGTTGTAATCTCCAGAGCTTAATTTTCTTAAAGGATCAGAATTCTCTCTTTTGGGAAAATTTCCATTTAAAGCTGTGTATATTTTATTTGCAAGTGATTCCATTTCATATATGGCCTAACTCTGTTTATTTCAATACTTGTGTCTCCTAAGGGGACTACAATGGAAAAGATTTAAATAAATGGTAAAGAACTGGATAATATGGATCTTAAAACCCTTCAAAAAATAGGGCTCACTAAAGGAGAAAGCGCTGTGTACATAGCACTTCTCAAAACTGGCAACTGTACGTCAGGCACATTAAGTAAAGAATCTGATGTCTCTAGAAGTAAAGTCTATGAAGTGATTGACCGACTAAAAAAAAGAGGACTAGCTACCGAAGTCACGAAGCGCGGCACTAAATACTTTGAAGCTACGAATCCAAGCAGGATCATTGATTATTTAGAATCTAAGAGATCGGATTTGGACCAAAGCATTTCTGAATCCAAAAAACTGGTTCCACAATTGAAGAAGTTACAAAATATGCATCTTGATAAGCAAGAAGCAAAAGTCTATGTGGGTATTTCTGGGTGGAAAACAGCTTATGGTGAAATCCTTGAGGATTTAACAATTAAAGATGAATATTTAGCATTTGGTTTGGGCCCCGACGAAATTAATAATCAGCAAGTGAAGAGGTTCATTAAGACGTTCCATTTAAACAGAGCTGAGAAGAAGATTCCTACTAGGGTCATTATGTATCCTCAAACTAAAGTGAAAATGAAAGAGTTTTCTAAATTAAAATATTATAAGTACCGATTTACAAAAGTTAACTTTCCAACCAACATAGCAATATATGGGGACAATGTTTTGACTTTAGTGTGGGGTAATAAACCTGTGGCATTTCTAATAAAGAGCAAACAAGTAGCTAAAAAGTATAAGTGCTATTTTGAAGAAGTGTGGAAACAAGCAAAGAAATAAATAATCAATCATCTGGACAAATATTATGAAAACAAAACCAACACATGATGAGAGAATAAGGGATATGACCTTTGCAAAAGTGTATCCTCTCTATGTAGCAAAAGTAGAAAAGAAGGGAAGAACGAAAAAAGAGTTACATCAAGTAATAACTTGGTTGACTGGTTTTGACGAAAAAAAGCTAAAAAAACTCATTGATGAAGAAGCAACTATCTTCACTTTCTTCCAGAAAGCAAAATTAAATCCAAACGCTCATCATATTACTGGAGTGATATGCGGATATCGGATAGAAGAAATCAAAAACCCATTAACTCAGAAAGCAAGGTATCTCGATAAACTTGTTGATGAGTTAGCAAAAGGCAAGGCCATAGATAAAATTTTGAGAAAAGGATAACTTTGCTAATACTTTGAAAGAAATAAATAATCAAAACAACATTACAAAAAACAAGGAGGCTAGCAACGAACGTTACTGAGCCCCTAAGAAGTCACCTGTTACGGTCAGAATACGGCCTGAGTTTCTCAAACAGTATCAGCCCAAGTTGAATACACTCTATACAATGGATCAACCCACTTGGGATTCTTACTCATCACTACTTGCTCAACTGCCATTGCAAGTTCTCTTGTTTGATTACTGTTTAGATTACTCTTTGAGTTATAATCAAAATGAAGAGCAAGATCTTTTCTCTTATCAACTATTTTCTCCACACCTTCGTGCTTAGTATGTAAATCCCAAACAAAATAGGAAACATCTATTGTATCAATGTACTCTTTATGTTTAATTAAAAAATTCATCGTTTCTATGCTGTCTTCAACAGTGGTTCCTGGATACCCATTAAGGATAAAAAGATGCACCTTAATATTGTATCTCTTAAACAACCGTAAATAATCCGGGATGGGTCTTCTGTTTATTCCTTTGTTCATCACATCCCTTTTAGATAAAAGCTCTAATCCTAAAAATAATTTTTTAAGTCCGGATTTACTCAAGTACGCAACAAGTTCTTCATTTAACCAAGATTCTTCAAAACGCGCGTAACCTTCAAAACAAAAAGTTTCACCAGATTCAACAATCAGTTTTGCTATTGCTCGTAATTTTATTGGGCTTAAGGTTTCTTCAACAAAACTAAATCTATTAATCTTCCATCTTTTTTTTGCAGCTATCATATGTTCAAAGACGTTTTCTGCTTTATCAAATCCTGCAAAACCACCTTTTCCCCATACATAAGGGATGGTACAAAATGTGCACTTACCATAATAACATCCTCTGGTACCGATTATTGGCAAATAATTAATCCCCCAATATTCATTGATTGGGTAACCAGTGAAATCTGCCATGGCGAGTTCTTCTATTGCTACTTTTCGCTCTTTGTTATAAGTAATCACTCCATTCTTTTTCCAGATTAAATTTGGAACAGCATCAAAATTACTTTCATCCAATGCAGTATAATAATCTGCTAGTGCATGTTCTCCCTGGTATACAATTATTCCATCAATTAGTTCAAAAATTTCATCCACTTTTACTAAGGCTTCTTTTAGCCTAGTTGCGGTGTTTCCTCCTAGAATAATTTTACCTGAGTATCCACTGTTTCTTAACAAACGTATTATTTCAAACGCTGATAATAGTTGGGATGGGATCACAGCACCAAGTCCAATGATTGCCGGTTTTTTTTCTTTCACATAACTTAGAACTCGTTTTTTATACAAGTCAGTGAATGGAGATTCTTTTTTTGAATATGTCAGCAAATCATTTGAAGATGCTAAATCACATCCGTTAAATACAAATCCATCTCTCACATCCCATGTCCCATCATATTGTTCTGCTATTTGTTGAAGTTGATTGATTCTGTTAAAATAAAATTCCCATGATTTCTGTTCATCATACTGTTGATTATGTTTTATGATTTCATCTTCAGATATGTTGACTTTGTAAAACATTGCAGATTCAATGTTTAAATCAATGATATCGCAGGGAATATTTTTCGTATTTAGAAATCCTTTAATCAAAGGTAAACTTAAATGAGGGCTCCCATAGTTTAATGACCATCCTGGGGGAAATATGAGTAACATTTTATTTATTTAGTTATTTTTTGTATTTGAATTTGAAAACATTTATTCCACCAGTGCGTTTCACTGGTGGTCAAATAATAAATGCTGCTCAAAAAATTTGGACAGTACCAGTCTATTAATTGATAGTGTCCAAATTTGTTTGACAAAATAAAAAAAGCGATGCCAAAAATCTAAATCATTCTTGGAGTAAAAGGCAATCGCCTGCTTTGTTTAGGAGTTGGGCTAACATCAAAATGTCCCAGAACTTTTTCTTCAATTTTTATTTTTGTAGTTTGCATAACTAATCACCAACTATTAACTATTCAGATAAGATTATTAAATTAACTCTCAATATTTTTGTCAATTGGGAAAAATTTATATAGAAAAGTCCATTTAATCACAAAATGCTAGATTTAATCGATAAAAAGATCCTGTATCATCTTAATTGGAATGCAAGACAAGCACATACAAAGTTGGCAAAAAAGCTTCTTATTTCAAAACAAGTTGTTTCTTATCGTATTAAACAACTAGAAAAAAAAGGTATTATCAAAAGTTATCATGCTATTATTGATTGGCGAAGCCTAGGATATAATGCAATTCGAGTATATATGAAATGGCAAAACATTACCCTTGAAAAAGAAAAGGAGATTCATAAATATATTCAAAAGAATCCACTTTTTATGTGGGCAATTCAGTTTGAAGGTGACATTGACCTTGGTTTTTATGTTTGGGTGAAGTCGATTCCAGAATTTTCTGAGAAGTGGTTTGAATTCATTACAAAGTTTAAGAAGTACATTAGCAAATATGAAATATATGAATCTGTTGATATGGTTCATTATCCATTAAAATTTCTCAAAGAAAACAACAACGGTCAAAATGAAGAAATAATTGTTGGAAGAAAATCAGGAGTAAAGTATGATGATACTGATTATGAAATTCTCAAAATAATTACTAAAAATGCTCAAACACCAATCACTCATATCGCAAAAGAAATTAAGCTCACAGCCAAGGCTGCACTTTACAGATTACGCAATTTAGAAAAGAAAGGAATTATTCTTGGTTATTATGCTCTTATTGATGAAACAAAACTAGGTTATGTTTTCTACAAAATTGATTTTTATTTGAACGACCTTTCTCGAATCAAAGAGATGAATCAATATGCAAGGCAGCATAGGAATGTTGTTTATCGTATGCGAACTATTGGTGGCCCAGATTTTGAGATTGAAGTAGTTGTTGAAGGTGTAATCGAAATGAAAAAAATTGTAAACCAAATTAGAACACGCTTTAAAGGTGTAATTAGTCATTATCGTTTCCATCGATTTGATTATTCCATTAAACAGGTTTATCTCCCTGGGTAGAAGATAGCGAAATAGCATAAAAGCAAGTAAAGAATTAAATATCAAAGCAATATTGTCTCAAAAGAATGAATTATATCTGTCAAGATTTTGGTTTAAACCAAGAAATAGGTTTTAGAAAATGAAATGGACAAAAATTGTTAGTAGGGAGTACTCAGTACAGTATTGTGAAGCTGCGTTAAATTCTATCGGATCAAGGGTGAGCCATTTGCTAAATCACACTATGAATGATTTTTTAATTCTCCCAGAAAACAATAATGAATGTATTTACTTTGAAGACACTGAACAAAAAGAATTTGTTGATTCTCTCACAGGGCAGTTTTCAAATGATAGCAAAAAGTTCAAATCCTTCAAAGAACAATTCCACCGCACCGGAAAAGCTTATGTTAATTTTGCAAGAAAAGTTCAGCAACTAGACATTGCCAGTAGAAGTAACATTGAACTGAAACAGATCTATATTGATTATCAAGAAAAATTAATTGAGTATAGTTGTATCGGTCCATGGGTTGGGCATCTGCTTGCAGTTTATTGGACAAAGAGAGGAAACCAAATTCTTCAAAATGAAGACGATAAAGTAAAAGAAGCATTGTTTCGCCCATCAGAGAAAAGTACAGTCCTACTAATGCAAGAGGAAGCAGCCAAAATTCAAGGTCAGCCTGAAAAAATAAAACAGCTTTGGGAGAAATATCGATGGCTTCCTTGTTTAGATGTTCATAAAGTTGCATGGTCATTAGAAGATGTAATGGTCTATGTTAAAGAGTTAAAAATTAGACCTACAAGTGAGCCTCTTTCATTTGAAGCAGCAGCAGAAAAAGCGAAATTAACAACGGAGCAAAAAGAAACCTTCAGAATGATCAAAGAGATTGCATACATCAAAGATGCAAGGGACGATTATCGCAGACAAGGTATTTTTTATATTCAAGCATTTTTTGCTGAACTTGCAAAGAGAACGAATCTTAGTTTCAAACAAGTTGCTTATCTCACAGAGAATGAAATTTTAGAATTCTTAAGTGGGAGCTCAGTGAATATCGAGCTTGCCAAATCAAGAAGGGAACATGGGTTTATGATGTTTCAAAGAGAAGGCAAGATGATTTGCATTGATAAAAACATCAAAAGAGAATTAGAAAAAATAGGGTTTCATCAAAAGGAACAGCGAACAGAAAAAATCAAAGGTTCTTGTGCCTGCAAAGGAAAAGTAAGGGGCAAAGTGGTTCTTGTTTATACTATTCATGATATTCTTAAAGTGAAAAAAGGTGACATCTTAGTTGCAGTCACAACCCATCCAGATTATGTTCCTGCTATGCAAAAAGCTGCAGCTATTGTGACAGATGAGGGTGGAATTCTCTCGCACGCAGCTATTGTTGCAAGGGAACTTGGTATCCCTTGTATTGTTGGAACTGGTAACGCAACTACTGTGTTAGATTATGGTGTGGAAGTAGAAGTTGATGCAGAGAAAGGTACTGTTGAAATAATTTAAATCTGTTCATCAAACATTTTATGAAACACATTAACATTATGCAAGTAACAGTAGCTAGCAACGAACGTTACTGAGCCACTAAGAAGTAACTTGTCAAGAAGAGAACACAGTCAGGACATTTTTCCTATCCTAATTATTTGGATTTACCAGATACTCAACTGGCAATGTTGAAACAGAGCTAACTTGGTTTAGGACAATTGATTCTTTTTCTTTTTCAATCGGCTGCCCATTATGTAATGTTCTGGTATAATCAATTAATTCCACTAAAGAGTTTTGTCCATCGTTATTAGTATCAACTTTTTCATCGCTTCTTCCCATTTGTCCAAATAATGCTCTGCCAAATACCCACCCATAACTTCTCTTATCTTCTGTTGTACTTGCAATTGCAGCAACCTGCCTAGTGTTTTGGTCTTCTGCTAATCTTTTCTCTATATGGCTAGTGACAATCCCTGAATAACAAAAATTTCCAACAATAACTAACTCTCCAGGACTTAGGTCATAGTATGTGTCTAATAGTGGCCTAACTTCTAACAAACCAGGATCCAATGTAACGGAAAGACTAATTTTTTCACCGCGGATTTCCATGTCAAAAACACTCCATTTATTGCCGTGACCTTGTAAATAGAATTGGTTCTCATTTTTATATCCATGACTTGCCATGTAAACTAATAACAAATCATTTTCATCAACTAGTTGTTCAAGGTAATTATTTATTATAGCAACTGTTTCAGGTTTTGCCTCTGCTGTAATCAGGCCTGGTCCATCATTCCTTGGAGCTACTTCAGCAAGAACAAAGATGTTCTCCTCTTGAAACCCCACTCTTCTTAGATCATTATAAGCAAAGACCACATCTTCCAACATGTCTCCATCAGTTGATCCATTGATAATAATTGCATATGCTCTTCTTTCTTCATGTTCAGCATCTGTTAAGACAGCTAGTCCTTCAATTCGTTCCTTTGCCTTTGCTGCAGTTAGCGGTTCAATTCTGTTGGAATCACATCCTCTTATCGCAGCAGCACTAGCTAAGAGTCCTGTAGTAAGTAGGGTTGGCCCAATCCATTGATTATAATTCATCTTATTTAATTAATTAAAATCTCATTCCTGTAAAAACTGTAAATAAAGTTTTTTACATGCATCATCAAGGTCTTCTATATGTTTAGTCAATGCAGTAATTCCTGGAACCTCGTGCATAATTTGGAACCTGTTATAAATTTCATCATACAATTTTTTATCTGATTCAACTTTTGGTCTGTCTAGTGAATCCAGTGTTTGCATAAAATCTCTAGCCTTTGAAGCTGCAACATTGTGGTCTCGAGTTTGGGATTTAACTTCCTGCAAAATTCTTTGAGCAAGTCCAGGATTATTTGTATTCAAATCTATCAAATTTATCTCTTGGTCCAGTTTTTGGGTTCCTTTGATATCTTCTCCTAAAATTTTTGGAAAAGCAAATGAAGTTTCAGTACTACTTCCAATTTTAATGGTTACTCTTGCTTCACCATCAGGGTCCTGAGCTTCTATGGATTTTCCTAAATAAATACTACCTCTACATTCGCCTGAAAATCCCTTCCGATTATTAGAAAATATGTGATCCTGAAAATTATACTGGGAGAGGATTAATTCATCAAAATCAGAATTTTTAATTATATCATTCATCAGATTAATTGAAAAATGATCTTCTTCTGGTGATGTTGGTCTAAACGAATCAAACAATACTGTTACACAATGAGCTAGTATTTCATCAAATGACAAGTACCCTTTGTATGTATCCCAGTGATTTGCATATGCTTTATTTCTACGTTTAGATCTAAATGGTTTTAATTCATCTCCATAACTCTCGAGGTTATGCATTACTGCGTGTATTCCTTCATGATAAATAGTACCAACAGTCCATTCTGGATCTTCAGCCACCATCGCTTTAGCTGAAATACAAACAATGTTCTCCTTTGGTAAAAATGCTCCTCCTCCAAGAGTACTTCCTATTTGTACTTGTTTAACTCCCTTTGAATACAAAAGAGCTGCATACTGATTTAATGGATGGGATGTGGTATCTTCACCTGGTAATATTTCCCATGCAAGACCTCTTCCAATTGTCCTTGCATTAATTTTTGCAGCTCGGAAATAATTTATCATACTCATTGTAAAATTGCTTGCAGATATTAGGTATTGATCTTCTAGAGTATTCCTACCAAAAACTCTACTAGTGTGACTTATGTCCTCAGCATCTCTAGCATGGGCTCTAAAAATTGCTGGAGATCTTCCTTGCCCTCTAATTAATTGGCGCCAACTTTTATTTCCTGAACTGAAGTTGTCAATAGAAAGTTTAACCGCTCCTGGTTTATATTCAAATGGGCTTACTGATATGTTATAACGTGTCCCTAAATCTGATCCTTCAAACGGTTGTATTTTTCTTAAACTAATATCATATGGCGCCGTGCCACTCTGAATTATATGTTGGTCTTCTTGATTGTCCATTTGTGTACTAAATTGTTGTGTATTTATAAATATTTTGCAGAACTAGTTACTTGCCAGTAACAATTTCAACTACGATTTTAAATTTGAATATAATCTTCTAAGGGAGGATTCTACATCTGAACTGGTTCCTTTATCTACTATAGCTATCTGGAATAAGGTGTTACTCCAAACACTCCTCTTGGATCACAATTCCACACTTCTAACATTGGAATATATATTGGAATTTCTGGTGCTAATGATTTTCTATTATTTCTAAAAACGGTCTGAGATTCAGATGCAAGTTCAATTGCTCTTTTGTTATCACCAATCTCTTCGCATACGTATTTTGCTACTGCAAATTGATCAAACATTAAATCACAAAGTTCTGCTGTTGTTCCAATATTCTCATCACAATACATGGATCCATCATCATATTCTTCTTCGTAGGCATGAATTAAATCCTTATCATCGCTAACAATTTTTAATATATCTTTAAACTCATATCTTATTTCACTATCATCTTCGAGCAAAGTATCTTCAACTCTAGTGTTGTATGGATCAACTGCTGTGCTTTTACTCCTGTTATAATCAACTGGTTCTGAACTTTCATCAATTTGTTGTGGTCTTTGATATTCATTAGAACGTGAATTATCGCAATCAACTAATAAATAGGTGCTTCCAATTCCTAACGTCAGAGCTGTTAATCCAGCTAGCATTGTATGTTTTTTATTCATCATAGTCTTTCGTGTTAAACAATTAAAAAAAAATAAAGAAAAAGTGTTTCATTAGTTAAATACCCAATTAAGGAATGAACCTGGGTTTTCCAATGAGAAACAAGCAGATGTTTCTTCAAGAATCTCAGTCATCCTTTCATTATAGTTTGTCCTAGCGTCATCAAGATCTTTTTCGAACTGTTCATAACATACTTCTTTTACAGCAGAACTTACTTCAAAATCTTTGCAGTTAGTTTCATGTTCGTGATTGTATGAGACATAATAGGTAACACAACCAATGCAACGTTCATACTTAGTTGTAGCCGCGGATATGTCACTTTGGTAATTAGATTCTGCCCTACTTAATAGGCGTTCTTGCAATTTACATTCATCGCTATTTGATGACTCTTCTTCAACTTCTTCAATCTCATCATCTTCTGTTTCTTCGCCACCATCTTCGCCTGGAGTTGTTGTAGTTGTTGCATCTCCTGGTATTACTGGTGTATCTGCAATTACTATTGTACTTAGTAGTATTGCAGCCAGAATAATTATTGTTTGTATAATATTTTTTTTCATATTCTTTCTCCTGTTTTTTCAACTTTGGAGAACAATGATACTCGCCCTCCAATAGTTTTTAATTCTATTTTCGGACTGTTTTTAGAAAATTAATCTGATTTTCAGGTTGTTAATGCAGTCAACCTTTGTGTGTAGATTCTCAGAATCAGCTGTGTTTAAAAGCTTTATGTGGGAAAGTTACGACAATTGCAGCATCCACAAATACACTCAGTCGGTGTATTAGTTGGCTTTTATAGGTTTTTTACAATATTTTGGCAGTTCTGTTGATACTTTGTACTTACAAATTGCTACTAGATAATTTAATCTGTAAAGTGTAATAACTTACGTGTAGTAATAGTTACGAAAAACTTATAAATCGTTTGCTGAAATAATAGTTATGCCAACATTTAGTACTTGGTTTCGAGACCAAAACAAACTCATTGCTGAGGCGTTAACTGGATTACATTATGATCCCGAAATTACCTTTCGTTATATTGTTGGAGATAGCACTGAGCGTGTAAAACCTTATCTTTTACCTATCCAATCTTTTGAAGGTACTGGATTAGGACTGTTCAAAATTGGTGATAAGCTAAATGAAGTCCCTCTTGGCTTTAGAATTAGAAGAGAATTCTGGGAAACTGAATACTTTAAATTGACTCCATCTGGGATCTCCAAAACTGAATCTCCAGGTACTGATACAATGTATATTCCTCTAGAGTTAACTTCTTTTGCTGGAAAAGTAGGTGATGAAGGCCCATTTTTAAGATATGGAGTTGGTGGAGCATCTGGGGATCATCCCTTATATCTTGTGGAAGAAACAGATAAAGGACTAATTCTTCGCGGGTTTTATCAAGACAAAAAAAAAGAGCTAGATTTTTGTACAAGAACAAATGATAAAGCTGACAAGGTAAGAATTTTCTTAAAAAATTACTATTCTAGTCTTGCTCTCATAGAAGAGGGATCTAACCCAGAACCAAAAACTAACGCATTAGAAGAAAAAGTATCTATGCAAGGTTCGTCAATCAGTGAAATTAATTGGCATGATCCAAAATCAATTGTTGCTTATTTGGATAAAACTGTTATTGGTCAAACAAGAGCAAAAAAAGCATCAGCTGTAACATTTTCAAATTACATGATTAACATGGAGAATAAAGATTCAAATCTTCCAAAAGATTGTATGATCCTAATTGGCCCAACTGGTTCTGGAAAAACTATGATTATGAAAACACTTTCACAAGCTGCAGGAATTCCTTACGCAAAAGCTTCTCTAAGTGGTAAGGCATCAGAGGGTTATGTAGGTCACAGATTATCTGATGTGTTTAAACAAATTAGTGAAGTTACTGACGATGAATCTCCTTATGCTGTTGTATTTCTTGATGAAGTTGATAAAGTCGCAATTAATTCTGAAAGTCTTGGAAATGATTATGGACCAAAATTACAACAAGAAATGATCGGCTGGCTTGAAGGAGATAAAATACTTTTGAAGACGAAGAAAGAAGGAAATCGAGATGAAAAATGGTTGGATACTTCTAATATATTATTTGTAATGGCAGGAGCATTCCATGGACCAGATGAGGCTCAATCTTTAGAAAAAATAATCTCAAAAAGAATTGGTGTTGAGAGTAGAATTGGTTTTACAAGGTCAAAAAGTAAACCTGAAGAAGAAGATTTGTTATCATATGTTTTACCAGAAGATTTAATCAACTTTGGTCTAAAACCTGAATTAGTTGGACGAATTTCAGCAAGAGCTACTTTAAGTGAGTTAAGTATTGCTGACAAAGTTCGTATTCTTCGAGAATCTGAATCTAGTATTCTAAAAAAGTATGAAAATCTAATGCAGATAAAAGGTTATGGTATGATTTATGATAATTCTGTTTTGAGTGTAATCGCAGGACAGTGCCCAGAAAGAACTGGTGCAAGAGACCTCAATGCAGTTTGTAGTAATTTGTTTATGGAGATAATTTATGATCCAAGCAAATTTGCTGAAGATAAAAAAATAACACTCACTCCTGATCTTGTTATGAATTTACTTTCAGCTAATCCAGTTATTGAAGTTCAAGAAGCTGTAGTTTCTGTTTCCAGTGAACTAGGACAAGATTGTGAGTCAGCTTTGTAACATTGATTGTCGTGGGGTAATTGGCAAATGCCCATCACTTCTTACTCACTTACAATTCTTTCAACAATCGAATCAATTCGTCTGCATTCAGAAACAAACAATTCTAATGCAGATCCAATTTCTTTTGGAACAAAATTAACTCCTATCGTATTGGACGTTTGCAACGAAACAAAAGGTCCATTATTCAAACTTGGTTCTATTGTGATCTTTCGTAGCTCACGATAAAATCTAGATTCTAAACATAGGTCTTCTGGGTTTGGAACATCTACATATCTGTTTAACACAGAACTAGGATCAGCATCTATTCCAAAATACAAGCTAACATCAAGATCAGGAGCGTGCGACATTTTTATCCAAATTGCTATCTCTGTATCACCAACATGTGGGTAATATTTTACAGAAAGCAGGTCTGGAAAGGTTTCTCTATACGCAGCTGATCTCTGCCCATGCAAATGTTGCATGTAGCTAAACATAGCTCTCTCGTTACTTCCAGAATCCACTAGCATTAGTAAGTCTTTTCGCTCTAAAGAAGCAAAGCCAAGTACTTTTGCTACATCAATTACAACAGGACGTAACTGTGTATCCAATTGAACTAATGGGCGTCTACTGGTGGGATCAGCTAATGTATCTTTTATCATAGATACTGTTTCTGAATGGAAATATCTCTTATCACTAATTTGATATTGCATAGTGTTTAATTCTCAGGCATATTTATAAATTATCCCTTTACAGTAGTGATATTCAATAAAATTTATAAAGAATGAGTCTTTTTTGAACATTGGTGACATTTAGTGAAAAATACATATTTAGGTAAATTAGAAAATCAATTAGGACGTAGATTAAGACAAGAAGAACAGGAACGTCTTCGTGAATGTTTAGATCAAGTAGTCTTAGAGGAAGATGTTCAAATTGTAAAAGATAAAAAACGCGGTGAATTAACAAATAATGTTAACTCATTATTTGCTGCTGCTGTAGAAATGGGCCTATCCCGAAATGGAATTGAACAAGTATATCAAAGATTTAATGATGGGGTTGTTGAAAGTAGCCATGTTGGAACTCGCCAGCAAGCATCATCTACTAAACCTTTGCTTCTAATAGCTGGAGCGGCAGCTACATTACTTATTGGATTTGGGGTTGCGACCTCTGGTACAGAAACAACTGTGACAACAGCTACTCCAATTGTAGAAAACGTTCGATCACCAATAGAAGCTGCGCCACAAGTTGACGCAACAGCACTAGATCAGTTTAAATCATTTGAAAGAATTCAAAGAGATCAATTATATGATACGCTACTTACACAGACAGGAGAAGCTTCATTACTATCTGTTTTGGATAACCTTCCAACAACATTAGCTTTTATAGACAAGTTTAACCCAAATCAGAAATTCAGAGTTGGACCAAGAGATTACCTTTTTGTTTCTCGTCCAGTAAATCATACTAATCCAAGAGTTAGTATTTTTGAAAATCCTGATTCATTCTCTTTAGATATATCTGTTACTGGCAGTGATACGCCACTAAGGAAGTATAAAGATGCACTTAGAGATTCATCCAGTGGCCTTGGTTTGTATGAAAATCCATTAGTTCAACAGTTAAGAGGTGTTGAAATGGCTCCATTTTATGAAAGTATTAGAAATCCAACTGAAGGAGATTTAATTAAATTACACAAAATGTTAGATGATTCCGTGCCAGATTTTGTTGTTGAAGCTTTTCTTCAAGGTGCAATTGAAGCAGATATTAAAACTGCAAGAAGAATAATTGAATCAGATCCAATGCATTATTCATCTGTCTTCCAAAGAGATAAGTATTGGGGTACAGAACGTGACCTTAGTGAAAATGGTGAAATATTACAGCCTGTTCGTTATGAAAATGGTGAGTTAACATATTCCAAAGATGGTGGAATTCATGTTCGAGGAGGTATGGTTTTGCCTAAAAAATGGGAGAAAGAATCTTTACTATCAAAATGGTTGTATCGCAGGGGACCAAGTTTCATTGATAATTTTGAAGTGATGTTAGATGTTTACCCTGGAACTGAAACACCAAAAGAATTTGCAGGAGAAGTTCTTAAAAGGTTGGATCCAGAATATAGATCAAATTAATTTTTTATTTTATTCTTACTTCATTTTTCCCTACATGCATTTTAACTCAGCTCCTTCTTAAGCAACACATGAACAAAGAAGTATGGCTCTCTCCAATGGAAGCAGTTACTGATTTAGCTTTTAGAAAGCTGTGCATTAATCATGGTGCTGATATGACTTTCACTGAGATGATTCGTGCTGATGCAATTGTTCGTGGCAACAAAGTGACTCTCTCTTTAATTGATACACACATCCCGCTAAAACAAGGAATTCAATTACTAGTGAGTAAACCAGCTGTTTTACAAAAAGCGCTTCAGAAGATTGATTTTATAAATATAATTGGGGTTGACCTAAATTTTGGTTGTCCTTCACTGGATGTTATTGGAAAAGGAAAAGGTCATGCATTATTAAAACGATTAACTCGAATGAGGGATTTATTGTTTACTCTCAAAAAATATAGTCCTGTTCCTTGTGGTATTAAATTCAGATTAAGTGTGTAGGAACACTTCTCACTTCTTCTTTCTCTTAACAAACGCAGAACAAAAAGGCACATACGCAAACCTTTCTTCATCCTCGCCCAGCATTATTTCATACAACACAGATGAGATAGAACAAACTATTAACGGTGTCAATTTGACTTGCAACTCTTTATAGTTACTAACATCCTCAACGCTAAATTCTTCTTTGATTTTTTTCTTTTTCACTAAATTTTTTTCTTGTAAAGCAATCAACTTTTTGGTTAAGGATTTTACTTCTTGCGCCCATTTATACTTACTATCAAATGTCTTAGCATTTTTTTCTTTAGATTCACAAGACCCAATTTTGAATGAAATATTATATTCTTTGTCATGTAACTCTTTGTATTTTTGCGCAGCGTGTGTCTCACGAATGCCCATCAATTCTTTGATTCGTTTGAAATGTAAGATCTCTTCTGCATCTAACATCTTTTTAGCAGCAACCTTAACATGACTTGATGCTAAGCTAACAATTTTTTTAACTGGTACTTCTTCTTCTACAATTTCAGAACATCGTTTGAATAATACTTCATCACTAACAATAGACCAGCCTTTAGCAAATGTCAAACCTAACAGTTTTTTAGTTGATCCATGTTCACCCTGAATTGCAAGTTCAAATAAAACGTAATTGATTTGTGTTTCTGCTTCATGTAATCGGAACTCTTTGCCTGAAGGATTAATCTCTGAAAAACGATCATGCACCAAATCCAAATCACTATTTTGATTATTAAATTTTAAATTACTAACAATTGGTTCTCGAAAAAATTCAATCACTTTGTTATACAGTACATCTCCTAGTTCAGATTGCAAATCACTCAAATCTTCATTAATTAATGAATAGGTTTTTTTCTTGCTTTTCAATTCCAATGATTTTTTGTGGCTATCATCCCACTGAATTGAATATTTGTAGGACTTCATCGTAAAATTGATGCTGTGCATATCTAAATACGCTTCAAACAGTTGACGAAATTCGTTTGCACTAATCATCTTTATCAAACAGCATTGTATCAAATGCTTTTACCTCATCAACTTTTTTACGCGCAGCTTCAATTTCAACAAATATGCTTTTCTTAGATTTTTTTGGAACATCTCCAAACTGTTCGATGTAGCTACTGAACACTGTTTTTTCAACACTGGATTTTTCAGGTATTTGTGAAAGTACTAAATCCATTTCTCCAATTGAAAGTTCAAACAATTTTAACTTACTATACAGACGATCCAAAATGTAAGCTTCAATTGTGTCTTTAACTGCAATGTTGTGTACTTGTACAGTTTCAGTTTGTCCAATTCTGTGTACTCGTCCAATTCTTTGTTCAACTCGCATTGGATTCCATGGCAAATCATAGTTAACAATGATGTGTGCGAATTGTAAGTTACGTCCTTCACTTCCTGCGTCAGTACAGATTAGGACTTGTTTGTTAGAGCGAAATTCATCTATTGCCTGTTCTTTCTGTGTTGGATTCATTTTTCCATTAAACAGTGATACTGAGTATCCAGCGACAGCAAGTTCCATTGCAAGCACCTTTTGACTGTCTAGAAAACTGGTGAATAATACTACTTTATCCTTACCAATTTTTTTAAGAACCTTCAGTAACCTTTCAATTTTGGAGTCCAACCCTACTTTGTTTCCCATCTCTAGTAGGTAGTCAACCATTCTAATATCTTCTTCTTCTTCTAAGGTGAGTTTGTATCTCTCTAATGCTTTAATTCCTGTGTATTTTGCGCTAGTCATTTGTCTTGATAACATTATGAGTGAGAAAGTTAAGAGACCACGACGTTTGTAGTCCTTTGCCATTTTAGCTAAGTCTTCACTACTCAGGTCTGCGTCTTCTGTATCCGTATCTCCTTTTGTTTTCAAAGAACCTGCAGGTTCCAGGTTTTGCAGAGCGTTGTATCTTTTTTTAATAAAGGAGAAAACTTGTTCATGCCACTTTTTTTCATCTATGCTATAATCTAAATAATGGCTACTAATTTTACGTTTCGCAAATTTGATCTTAGTTTCTTTTCGCAAGGTTCTGATCATAATTTTTTTAAGTTTTTCTTTGAGTGCAGAATTATTTTTCAAGTTTAGCCCTCTACTATCTTCTAAATATGATTCTTCAAATACTTTTTTGGTACCTAAAAATCCTGGGTGTAATAAGTTTAGCAGTGACCATAATTCAAACGCATTGTTCTGTACTGGTGTTGCGGAAAGACCAATTGTTCTTTTAACTGTCATGCTCTTAACTAATTTGTAATTTTTAGTTTGAGGATTTTTGAGTTTGTGTACTTCATCAATTACTAGCAAATCCCAGGTGATTTTGTTAATTGCCAATTGGTGTCTTGGTGTTTTTGCAGTGTCAATTGATGCGATGATTAAATCGTTATCTTTGTAATCAGCTGGATCACTAGCAATTGTGAACTCTTCGCCAAATTTGGAGCGTAGTTCTTCTTGCCATTGAAATTTTAATGAGGATGGAACTAAAATTATTACTTTATGAACCATTTTTCTAACTAATAGTTCTTTAATGATCATTGCCGTTGAGATAGTTTTTCCAAGACCTACTTCATCTGCGATAATCACTCTGTTTTGGAAGTCTTGTAAAACTTTGAGGGCATTGTTAACTTGAAAATCTAGTGTTTGGATATTATCGGAATATGTTGGTTTAGCAAGTAGTTCGTTTATTGATGATTCAAAACAGTTGTACTGTACTAGTTGTGATAATCTACAATGCTTAGCGCTAGCGTAGTTGTCAATTGGAGTTTTGCTTAACTCCTCTGCTTGTATCCGGTTTACTATTTGTTTCATTTGAGTACTAGAATTGTTTAGAACAATGCGTTAAAGTGCCTGTGTTTTATAAAAATGATGTATATTTTTTCATTTTATTCAATCATTTGTCTCTTACTTTGTTAAAACATCTTCCAGCAGTTTAAACAATTCTGAAGAGAGATTAGAAAAATTAAATCAAGAAAAAAAATTATTGATATCTATAATTATTTGCACATGCACGTGCTGTGTCAACAGCCAGATCACTAAGATCAATATCTAAGAACGGCGGAAGTTCAGCACTAAGGTGTGATTCAAGTCTGTCTGTATCTGATATCATTGCATGAAAATCCTTCTCCCACGCATCTTTGGAAGCTTTTTCATCTAATCCTTGATACAAGATCTCTGGGTACGCTTGGGATACTAATTGGCCGCTCCCATCTTCCATAGCGCTGGCATAGTGTACATCGAATTCTGCTTCTGAATCAAAACTAGTTCTACTCGGTTGTCCATGTAAATTTCTAAAGGTTACAAAATATTCATTTTCCATCTAATAACATATTTGCCATTTTTTTATAAAGATTATCTATATTTGGGCAATTGATCTTTATTTTAGAAGCAGATCATCTAGAAGTTCTGGGAATCTAGCAACTCTTGCTAAGTATCCATTTTCTGCTCTCATCTTTTCTAATTCAAACAGTTGATCAACGTCTGCGCAAACTAAGTTTCTTACTGTGTCTCCTTCCATAACTGCGAAACTGTTCGATGCAATTACTGGTGGCGGTGGAGTTTCTCCTGCCAACATATGTAGTCTCCAGCAGAGTTCTGGGTTCAATCCTATGTTTCCATAGACTTCTGCAACGCCCATTAGATGCATTTGTATCTGTTCTTCCAACTCATCGTTGAATCCATGTATCTCATGTAAGTCATATAAATCTACTAATTGATATTTTCCACCTTGGCTTAAGTCTTCTGTAATTAATACGTATTCTCCGTTAATTTCCATTCCAAAAGTGAATTCTGGTGTTTTTGCTTTTCGTCTCTCTGCTGCAGTGCGTAAGTAGTCTGCTTCGAACATTGCAATCTCTTTTGGTGGTGATCTACCTTTCCATCGTTTGACTGCAACTGTTGTTCCTGCAAGTTCTCCAATGCAATGTACTGCTCTGGAACTTCCTGTGTAATCTGCTTCTGGTTTTCTTGTTGCAATGTCTATTGCTTTTGCTTCTAATTGTGATCCTTTGAATGTGTTCATTACTGTGTACATGTTTGCCATGTATTCTGTAGTAGGTTCGGGTTCAGGTTGAGCCTCTGGTATTGCTCTGGTCCCTATGAATCTTTGTAGTAGTTGTTTTGCTTCTGCGATGTAGTCCATAGAAGTTATGAACCAGCTTGCTGTTTAAGAATCTTTAGGGGCTGTGGAACATTCCCTCTCTAAAAACCTCATTATCTCATAAAAATGTTCTAAACTATAGAAAAAGTATTTAAAAAAAGTAGTGAATTTCAGACTATGACATATGAAGCAAAGTTTCGGGAAAGAGGAAAAGCGTGGTTTGTTTATCGTGGTCTGACCAGCAAATACCGGCGAGCGGATGAAAGTATGTTATCTCATATCAAAATCGCTGGTTCAACTGTCACTATTCATGAATCTAATCTTCTATCTGATCTTGAACGAATCGCTAATAAATGTAGTGCAAGGTATAGAATCACTGAGAATGATTAATACTCATCTCTACCTCACTCAACCACACAACTCTTTTAAAACAGCCCCTACCACAAACAACTCATGGCAGACTGGCACGGAAAAGACCCAAGGGATCCAAAACCACTTGCAGCAGTTGATGCTGGTGCATTACTTTCTATTTTCCCAGAAGGAACTTTCAAAGAACACAGAGCACCTGAAAACTTAAATCAATTACTAGATGTAATGTTAGATGACCCTGCATCATTTGGAGTAGATATGATCAGACAAGTACAAACTAGCGCAGGTATTCACCTCAGAAGATTGCCTGGCGCAATCAGAATAAAATATGCGTCATTTATCGAAAACAAAGAACTCTTTGAACTAACTGTCAGAAGAAGTTTCTACGATGAAGCAGTTGTTGCAAATATCCGGTTACAATATAAGGGTAGAATAGCAGATTCAAAAATGAATTTGACTCCAAACCTTTTACAATCAATTGTCAAAAAAAGTGAATCTCCTATTGTAATAGTTCCAGATAAAACTTCAATACATGTTTCTCACGAAACTTTGACAAAACTTTTACGAACCGTTGCTAAACAAAGTGAAACTGCCATTGTAATAGTTCCAGATAAAACTTCAGTGCATCTTCCTCATGAAACTTTAGCAAAATATTCTATCCGTATGGCGTCCAGTTATCCTCATGGGAGTATTACCAGGGACATTAGTTACAAGGACGGAAGAATTGATTTGCGTATGCAATCTGGCCATGTAGCAAGCAACCACCATTTTATGCAAATAAATTTTGGATTAGATAAACCAGGTGCCTACGATTTTGATTTTCGCCTACGTGTGAAAAATGAATATGCAACTGTCCCAGGGATGGGTCTTACTGAAAACCCATATCCAAAAAATATGGAAGCGACAGATGACTTACGAAAAACAAGCGGCTTGTATCGTGTACTGTTTCATCCAACCGAAAAAGGTGTCTACCTATTAAACAATGGACCTGAAGCAGTTCCTTTGTTTTTCAGGCAGAAGTAACTTTATCCTAACTCAAATAAGGCATAACTAAATCTGCTACTTTACCTAATCCTACAAATCCGCCAATCAATGTGGCAGCAAATGCTAACCCACCAGCAGCGTGATACAAGTCTTCTTTTAACTCTGCTTTATAGTCTCGCGGAACACCTGTTCTTTCACTTTCAACTATCCTGTACAGTTCTGGGAACATTGACTTTTGAATTCTTCGTGCTGCGTCTTCATCAATTCCATTTATTAAAGTAACAGATATCTCTTCTGTGATTATATTATCTAAGCTCATACTAGTTCTTGAAAATGAGTTTTTTATAAACATTGTGTCTATTTTCAGACAATAAACTAAATTCACAATTTATCAAGAACTAATTAACTCTCCAAAACCCATAGTCCACGTTAAATATTTAATCTGGTCCCTTCCTTTTCAATGGTCCAACTGTCACCCAATTTTCCCAAGAAGTTCTCATCATAGTTGGGCCATCTGCAAGTTCTTCGCCATTTCTAAAAACAGAATATTCGATTTTAACACCTACATCTGTTCCATCGCCTAAATTATCTGGACTTGATTGGGCGTAACTCATTCCAGTAAATAGGTGGTTTGTACCTTCTGGATTTTCTTCAAGGTATGTTGTTTTATCATCATTTGTAATGTATCCGCCAGTGATCAAACTGTCTAGTGATTGGCCGGTTTCAATCATTGCAACCATTCCCACATGTGACAATCCTGCGTTTATTAGTAAGTCTCCTACTTTCGCTAAATGAATTGAATCCCTCTCAACAATCATAGTTGCTAAATTACTAACACCAGTTCTGTCAACTAAAATTCGATCGTGATCGTCTGTTCCAGTTAGCTCTTCTAATGATTCTGCTCCTTCCTCAGTTTGCTTAACTGTGTTCACAACAAAGCCAGAACAATCTACTCCAACTGTTCCATCAATAAGTTGCCTTGCAGATGTTCTAGCTGCTTCGAGTGCATCTTCATGACTTCCTTCTGCGTTAATTACCATGAGATAAGAATCACTAATTTGTCTAATGTGGTCTTGTAATAATTCGTCAGCTGCTGCAGATGTTTCAGAAGGGCTACCTTTTGACCAACTAACATTTCCATCAGCAGTTGTTGGCATAGTGCCATTTCTACCCTCTGGAACTGCGTTTCTTGTTGCAATCCAATAAGGTGTTCCAACTGATTCTAACACTACTGCTACGCCTTCATTAAGAATAGGGGATGCGTTTGCATTAATTAATGCCACGTTAATATTTAAATTTTGATAATCTGTAACCATTGCTTGAACTTGATTTTCGTCTACGAGTGCTGGTCCGTATAAACTGTAGAACTTAACTGCGTCTTCTTTTCTACCTTGTTCATTTAGATAAACTGCAACTGTTTTAATTAAATCTTCAGCATTTTCTACAAAGACAGTTTTAAGATACGATGGGAGTGCTGCTTGATTGCTAAGTCCAAATGTTCCAATATTGTCATAATCCGCAGGGTCCAGTGATTTTTTATAATCTGAAACAGCTAATACAGCATCTCTTGCTGATCGATTCCATAAACTTACATGTGAAATAAATTCAGTTTTTTGATCACTCGGGCCAAGTCCATTAAGGTATGCTTTGATTGTAATTAATTCATTATCTATTGCAGCATTTAATCTACTCCCACCATTTTCTTTTTGAAATCCACCGACGCCTGGGATTGGTTCATCTCCTTCTGCAGAAAATAACAAATTTTTCATTGTTATATAAATTCCATTTTCATCCATTGGTTCTGTGTTGTTATAAATTGGAACATCTGGGATAACTATGCTACTATTTCCTGATCCACTAATTCCAGTTTCAGCTGAGGCTGAAGTTTTTTTTGTATCATAACCTACGCTTGTATCTTGACTTTGTGATGTACCTTTAACCATTTTATTTTTTCCCCATAATTATTTTCTAGTGTTTAATCTTAATGAGTAATCACTAACTTGATTTGTTCGTGGATTATTGTAAACGATATCCAATCCTACAGTACCAATGTTCGCGCCATAAGTCCCAGCTAACATTTCTTCCAATGCTGGATCAACTGCTCTGTCATTTGATGCTGAATATTCACCTGGGATTTTCTGTCTTGCAACTAGAACAATTAATTTATGATCCTCTTCTAAACTTGGAACTTGTTCCAAAAGATGTTTGTACATTGCATCATCACGAAAACCACCTTGAACTGCCGAGAAATCATCAATAAAAACTAAGTCAATATTTTCTCTTGTTAAAACTCTCTCCACCAATTTCCTGGTTGCTTTGTAAACTTGAGCTTTTTCAACTGATCCATATTTTTCTAAGAATTCAATTTGATTATCTAATAACCTGTTGCTTGGTTGCTGGTAGAATCTTTGTGCTAAAACTGAAAGTGAAGTAATTGGTAATTTTAGCCTATCTCCAAATTGAAAACTTCCATCATCATTTTTATGACTATATCTTGTCTTGCCTTGAGTATATCGATCCAAATCAATTGCAACAGTAATTTTTCCATCACCTAGGTCTGGTAAAATATTTGCCAAGTACTGTGTTTGTGCTGCAGGATTTTCTCCTCCTCTAAACATTATTACATCAGATTCTTGAACTAACTTTGACAATTTACTTGGGATATCTTTTCTTACTTGTGACAATCCTTCTAATTGACTCTGTTCAACTTGCTCTCTCGCAGGCTCATTAGCCTGTGCTGATGTTCCAGAAAAAATCCCTGTGAGTAATGTTAATACTGCTCCGTACATAATAATCCTCCAGTTGGTTCATAAATTAGTCTTCGTTCTTTGGCAAGATTACTACCAAAAAGAATTCCATCGTTAACTCCATCATTTGCTAAATCTTCAATCACAATTAGGTTTTGCAAATATCCATCACAATTCATTGGTTCTGGCAGTTTAAGTTGAACATCTGATTCTCCACTGATTGCAAAATATCCTTGGAGTGCTGTATCTAAACTTGCCATGTCTCCATGTTGCATTGCACAATTTATCTGTTGATCATAAAGCGCAATCATATTTTCTGGAGCAACATTATTATCTAATGAACTCATCCCTAGAATCTCTTCACAGTTCTCTGTGTAATCTCCATTGTCTGATTTCGCTAGGTATCCTGTGTTATTTGCTAATGCTAAACCGACTCCACCTAACCCTACCACACCTACAAATCCCGCCGCTACTGCAATTGCAATTAGTCCTGGTGAATTTCTTCTCCCTTTGTACCTTGTTCCTTTTTTTCCATTTATTCCAGCTTCAACATTAACTTCGCCTGTAGCTTCTTCATTTTCTAACAGAAAATTTAATGTGTTTTCATCAGCTACTTCTTCACTATTATCTTCATATGCTTTTGTTAGTTCAATATCGTCCTGTAAACTCATCACAATTGTTTGATCACTTTCTTCTGGGTGTTCAAGCGCAGACCTAATGATATGTCTATTTTTCCCAGCAGAGAAACTATTTGCATAGAATTCAGTTATTTGATAAATAGTTGCACTCGGTCCTTGATTGTGTGTAGCTAACCCTTGGCCATCGTGTGTAAGATATAACCTGTCTCTGGATTTTCTAAGACTTGTAACCCACTGAATTGCCTTTTTAAAATCTTTTGCAGATTCAAATCTTTCTCCAGCTGGAGCTAATGATTTTGCTATAATTGGAGATAGATGTCTTGCATCATGACAATATCTGTTCATAGTCTCTTCTATTCTTCTAACAGAAACTCTCTGTAAATCAATATTGCCTTCAGCAGGAAGGTATGCAACGTTCATTCTTCCAACTAGTAACTGGTAAAATATCATCCCTGCTGCGTAAATATCAACTCCTTCATTTGCTACTGCGTTGTATAAATATTCATCTGACATGTATCTTCTAGATCCAAAAACGATTTTATCACTAATTTCTCTACTTCTTATTCCAACAATTCTGCCAATTATTTTATTCTCTTCATCATATTTACCAGAAATTAAATCTTCATCCATAAGTGTTGTAATCCCAAAGTCTCCAACTTTTGCTTGGCCTTTTTTTGTTAAGAAAATATTTGCAAGTTTTAGGTCTCTGTGAACAAAACCTCTCTCATGGATGTGAGATACTCCATCTAATACTCCTTCAAAGATTTCAACTGATTTATCTACTTCATATGGTGTTGAAGCTAAATTCGTTATGTTTCCTCCTTCCAGAAATTCCATCGGCAAGATGACTAATTTTTTATCATTAAATGTATCTATTATCGGTTGATCTGTTTTAACAATGTTCGGGTGATCAAACAAATTAGCAATACTTGTCTCTGCTTTAATTCTCTCAAAGAAATCATTCAAATTAAGTCTTGATCTAGATTTTCGATCAAATTTTGAAGGGTCCATCACCTTTAATGCTTTTTGATCCCTTGTATACGTATTTTCAGCTAAATATACTTCTGCGAAACCACCACGACCCAATAGTCTTTCAATCCTCCAAGTGTTAATAACGTCACCTTGATTAAACATGTTTGTATTTCTGGAGTTCATTTTTGTTGGTTTTCAATTACAATAACTTCTTCAGAGAAGTTTCTTATGTATAAGTAGTGAACGCCAGATTAATAAAATAATCTACTTAAATAGTTACAATTATTAAAAAAAAATAGCAAATATTTTAACATCTGTTGCGTTTATGTGGTGAGTGCTTTGTTGTCAAAAATTCTCAAAATTATATGTTTATCAAATCAACGCCACTTGCCAATTCTAAACTATGTTCTAAGTCGAGAGATTCTGTTTTAGTTTGAAACTACGTGGCTTTGCATCACGGCATGGTAATAAAAAAGATAATCTGTTGTTCGCCATTGTTGCAAATCCACAAGATATTAAAAACTAAACAACTTTCCCTAACTTATGGTCAACATCAAACATTTATTCTTAGAATTCATCGGCTGCCATGGCGGCAAAGTAAATCGGTTTCTGCATGTCCTTGGGTTAGCACTAATTCTAACTTCAATTTTTCAAAAGAATATTTACTTACTAATCATCGGAGCAATTTTTCAAGAAATGGGCCACTTTTATCAATATTACAAAACTAAAAACAAAAGTGAAAGCCCATTGCAATGTTTGAAACCACAATTACTTTTTGCCTACCCACTACTAATAATCATTATTATTTATATTTTAATTTAACTACTTACTCATTGACTTCTAGTGGTCAAAAAATAACCAGGTCCAATTTTCACCATCGATTTGAACATTTTCTCTATTTTTTAACAAAGTTTTTAACTAGGCCACTCTTCTCACAAGTTTAGTAATATGGCATATCAATCATTCAAACAAAAAAAGACCAAAAGTGGGTTTAATGCAGACGAAGTAGTTTCCGCTCTACAAAAAGAAATTCGTAGGGGCAACGTTGAATCTGCTTGTTACTTTGGTTTAGAATTGTTAGAATCTGGTCTTGAATTTGAACAAAAATTTTGGAAAAGGATGGTTGTGATTAGTGTTGAAGATATTAATGATGATTCTGTAATTCCTATCATCAAAACTCTTAAAGATAATTATGCTGATCTACAACACGCAAAAGAATGGGACAAGGGAATGCAGGGACTTCGGGCTATAAAAATTTTATGTGAAGCTAAAAAAGGAAGGATAATTAGTGAACTATATGATCTACTTTCACTTAAACGTAAAGAAGGATTTAAATTAGAAATTCCTGATTATGCCTTAGATATGCATACTGAAGCTGGAAGGGCTAAAGGTAGGGGTGTTAAACATTTTCTTGAAGTTGCAGCAAAAGTTATTAACACCACTGAAAAAATAGACGATAAAATCTCAAAAGAGTTATTAAAAAAAGTAATAAATTAAGAATTTAATAATTAATTTCTGTATTAATGAAAAGATTACTGCATTGATTGGTCAATACATGATCTAATTACATCTGCTACTACTGCAACATCTGGACTAAAGCTTTCTTTAACTTCGTCTTCTCGCATTAATGAGAACCTTTTGACTCCTGGGACATTTTCAATTAAGACTACTGGTGTATTTGGATATCTTTTTCTTGCAAGCCTCGCATTGAGTAGTGCCTTTCCATCTGGTTTAATTAAATGATTTAGATATTTGACTCTACTGTTTGAAAAAGATTTTAACTCAGCTGACAATATGTAATCTGGACATTCGTCACTTAGTGATTCATAATCAAAAGGGTTCTCTCCTACAATTAGCAGATCTGGTTCTCTTTGAGTGGAGAAATTTGGGTCAATAATGTCAATCTCGATATCCTGTTCACTAATTGTCGGGGATTTTTTGAGCAAGTAATTTTCCCAAAAGAATCTTATGCAATCCCTAACATTTGTGCTACCAGATTCTTCTCTAATTATGTTTGTAGCTTCTCTTCCTAAGAACCATTTTGATTCGTCATATCCTGGAAAATGATCTTCACTCCATGATCTGATTTTGTCTGAAAATTCAACATAGTCTGCTAGTCTTGGAACTCGTGATATATCCCACCCCTCCAAAACTCTCATACATTCTGTCAGTGTTTTTGGGGTTCCGAAATATTTTACTTTTTCATCATCAAATTTCTCAAACAACTTATCTCCAAAATAAACTTCAATCATAGCGACTTTACCAAATTCTGAAGTTATTTCTGGATTTCTAGAATATAAATTTCCATCTACTATTCCTGATTTAAGCTGCATGAAATTATAATACATGGGGATACTAATACAATGCGCTCCTTTGTTAAGATACCAAACATTTGGCATTCTAAGACCTATATCTTCATCATCTCTTGGACAAAGTTCTTCTTTTTCTACTCTGTATCCTTCTTTAGCCAAATCTGGTGCTAAGATATCTGTGTTTAATCCCCCATATGTCAGTATGGGGATTCTACATAAACTTGTTAAATTCAGTGTTCCTGATGATTGGTCTCGTGATCTGACTGCTGGATCACTTACTGCAGTATAAATTCCTTTTTCGGTTTCTCTAATATTCATTACATTACTTGCTCGCAGTAGCAGTTATATAAATGTTCTTACTATCAAGGAGCAAACCAAGAAATTCATTAGGAGTTATTACATGATCAAGTCTACTTGATGAGTTTGAAATCTACTAAAGAATTATCTTACAAAAATTTCTCAATCACCTAGAAAATTCTTGACTTATTGCAAATCAACAGAACTCACAATCATCTCAAAATCAAAATTATTATTAGTTTCAGAAATTTCATCAACTTCGCTATCATAATCTACATCTGCATTAATCACTAAACTGATCCCACTATTCTCAGATAAACTAGGTAAATTAATTGAGCAAGTGATTACAACTTCATCCCCAGAATCCAATGAATCAAATTCCTCACTGCAACTTTGTGAGTCTTCATTTTCAATATCAATTTCAACGTTTACATCAAATGGATCTTGGGCTACTAGTGTTCCAATATTTTCAACAGTAATTGCAAATACTATTTTTGATTCAGTTTTTTCAGTTATACTAATCCCTTTGATAAATAAATCTGTATCATCTTCGTCAGCTAGTTCATACATTTGGGTGTAATAATCATAAAATTCTTTTTCAATTCTGTTCAGTAAACTCAAATAATCATCCTCTAACTCAGAGTATTCTTCAAAAAATTCATCTGAACTTCGTGTAGTGTATGTGGGAATTTCATCATTCAAATCTTCAATTCCAAATTGTAAAACGTCAACTTCATTTTCTACTGTACTGAAAAATTCAGAAATTTCATTATTTAAATCTTCAATTTCACTTGCATCAATTATTTCCACATAAGAATCTAGTATGTCTTGAATTTTCCCTTCCTTAAATTCTATTGATGACAATTTTTCTTCAAAACTGTAAGTCCAATTACTCATTGTACTTGCAAGTTCAGTTGTTATGGTTTCAGCTGTCTCGCAATATCTTCCAATACCACAAACTTCATCATCCAAACAATCAGTGTTCTCACTGCAAAGCACAATACAATCTTTTTCACAGCTTTCAATTTCGCCTTCATCGCAAACATCGTTTCCACATAAGAGATCTTCTTTAGAAACTTCTTCAATAATCTCTTCAACTACTGGTTCTTCTTCAATTGACTCATTTGTATCAATTTCTTCAACTGTTCCACTGCAACCAATTATTAGAATTAAAAATAAACTTAACAAAGTTAGGAGTAATATTCTTTTGACCATAATGTAAAGAACAATGTTCAAATTTAAAAAACCTTTCTCTATCAGATTAACTCCTAATCAATGGTAACATTTATAAATAATCTCAGTTATTAGAATCTCATTAAATTCAAAAGGTGAATAATCATGATAAAAAAAGTTCCAGAAATGCTAACACATATGATCAAAGCTAGGTCAATTGGTGGTCTATTTAGATGTCTAACTGAAGAGCAAAGTGCATTCAATGATGCAATTCTTAGTGGAAGAGCTCACCCACTCTATGTTGAAGATCTTAGTAATATCGCGGTTGAAGAATTAAACTCTCGTGAGAAAAGATTTCTTAGTGGCAGGGATTTACCTGAAGGCCTAGTCCCTTTAGGTGAGATGGTTAGAGTTTTAGGTTTTCCTTATAGAGCAAAATTTAATGAGCCTGATGATGTTATTCTTCAAAAAATAAACACTTATTTGGGATCCGGACCAGAAGATGGGTCCATTGCTGATAATATTATTGCTTGTTATGATGGTGGGTTTGCACAAAGAGAGCGGCTATATTTAGACGGTGCTTCTTTAACTGATTTGGGTGCATCTGACATAGATCATTTTGGCGCACTAGCTAGTGGTTTTTACAATTCATTAATAACTAAACATTTTTCTCCAGCAGATTCACCAATGCGTAAGATTTTTGAAATGCTTGGTGAAAAAAATCCTGAGTTACATTTTGAAAAAAAATGAATGCCCGTGAAGAAATGTATCTTCGACTTAGTTATTCCAAACAATCAAGACCTGGTGAAAGTTAATAGCTAACTCAGCTTAGAATTATTTTTCTTTTTTTAAGTTAAAGAAATAAAAAGTTAAAGAAACAAATCTTAAACAATTAGAACTTAACTCAGATCATTTTGGACAAGTAGTTCTATTTCTAAGTAGCTGTAAATTTATCTGTGTAAATTCTCCGTTCATAAACCAACTGTTTGGAACTCTCAAATATCTTTCATCACTTTCAACTAGTGGAGCGTATAACTGAATAAACTGTTTTAATCCAATTGGACTAACATCTGCTAGTCTAAGATATTCTTTTTCTAAGTGAGTTTTAGGAAACTGGTCTATTAACTGATTGGTTAATTCTGCTAGCTCATTATCAGTGCTATCAATTCTTAATTCGACTCTTGTGTGTCCATCATAAGTATCCATACCTCTAATCTCAGCAATTGCTCTATACCCACTCCAGCGAGGAAATCTTGGAACTTCATACAAAGCAATACGTTTGTCAAGTAAGAGTTCTTTTGATGTATCAGCAAGCCCTAAATTTCTTCCAAGTTCGCTTAAACCACTGTGTAAAAAATCTATTTGTTCTTTAATCAGATTATAGTCAATGTCCATAATAATTATTGGTCTTTTTACTTATAATAGCTTTTCGGTTCTATGTTCTTCATGACTCAGTTTTTTCAAGAGAGCTAATAATGCTTTTTCATCTATCTTTCTAAAACCAAAATTTCTCCAAACAAATATATACCCTTAAGTTTTAACAAATGGTGATGGATGAACACAAAAAAACTTTAAGCAAGTTATTCAGTGAGCTAAAATCAACTGAGCAAGGTTTATCTTCAAAACAAGCAGTAAACAAGTTACAAAAATTTGGCAATAATTTTTTAGAAACCAAAAAACAAACTCATATAATTTTCAAATTTCTAAATCAGTTCAAAAACTTTTTCGCACTATTACTCATCGTGGGATCCGCGCTAGCATTTTTAGCAGACTATGTTGAACCAAATGAAGGTTATCTCTATATTGGTATTGCTTTATTTGCTGTTGTAATTTTAAACTCCATTTTCACATTCATTCAAGAATATCAATCAGAAAAGATCATGCAAACTTTCAACAAGATGATCCCAAAGAGATCCAAAGTGCAAAGAGATGGAAAAATAATTGAAATTGATTCTATTAACATTGTTCCAGGTGATATTCTAATCCTTTCTGAAGGTGATAAAATTTCAGCTGATGCCAGATTAATCACTCACAATTCTCTAAAAGTTGATAACTCTTCAATCACTGGTGAATCTGAACCACAATTAAGAAAGTTAGAATTTACTCATAAGAATATTTTGGAATCAAGGAACATGGTTTTTTCTGGAACTTTAGTTCAATCCGGTAATGCAAAAGCTTTAGTTTATGGAACTGGAATGAATACTCAAATCGGAAAAATTGTCCGGTTAACTAAAGAAACAGAGGAAGTTGAAACTCCATTAAGAAAAGAGTTAAAACATTTCATCAAGGTAATTTCTAGTATTGCAATCTTTTTAGGTGCAGTTTTTTTCATCATCAGTATTTTGCTTGGAAACCCTTTAATCGGTAGTATTATTTTTGCAATAGGGATCATTGTAGCTAATGTTCCAGAAGGGTTACTACCAACAGTAACTCTTTGCCTAAGTATCGCATCAAAACGCATGGCCAAGCGTAATGCTCTCATTAAGAATTTAGAATCCGTTGAAACTTTGGGATCCACAACTGTGATCTGCACTGATAAAACTGGAACCATTACTCAAAATAAAATGTCTGTCAATTCTTTGTATCTTAATTTTGAAGAAATAACTAGCAGTCAGAAAAATATCAAAAAGATACCGGGTATCAGTTTGTTAACTAGCACCATGGTTTTGTGTAACAATTCTCATTATCAAAAAAATGGAATTTATACTGGCGACCCGACTGAAACTTCTTTAATGCATTTTGCAAGTAAAATCATCAGTGTCAGAAACATCACATCCAAAGAGAAAAGAATTCATGAATCTCCTTTTGATTCGCAGACTAAGAGGATGATTACAACCAACAAAAATAGCAAGGGAAAAATTGCATACATGAAAGGTGCCCCTGAAGTTGTTCTAAAAAAATGTAGTAAAATAACAGTGAATGGTAAGACTAGAAATTTGCTAAAAAAAGATCAAGAAAAAATTCTAACTGCATACAAGGATCTAGCTTCGCGTGGTGAAAGAGTCTTAGCTTTAGCCTACAAAAAAACTACAACTAATAAGGCAAAAGAGCAGGAATTCATTTTTATTGGTTTAGTTGGCATGCTTGATCCTCCTCGTAAAGAAATCAGTTCTGCAATTAAGAAATGTAAATCTGCTGGGATCCGTGTGATTATGATCACTGGTGATTATAGTTTAACGGCAGAATCAATTGCCAGAAAAGTTGGTTTAGTTAGTGGTAAAGCCACAATCATCAATTCTGAACAGTTAGCAAGAATGAGTGATACCATTTTGAAGAAACATTTGAAAAAAGACAACTTAATATTTGCCAGGAGTAATCCTAACCAAAAACTTCGAATAGTTCAAGCTCTGCAATCTTTGGGTGAAGTTGTAACTGTTACTGGTGATGGTGTTAATGATGCACCTGCTTTAAAGAATGCTGATATGGGTGTTGCTATGGGTCTAACTGGAACTGAGGTTGCGCGTGAAGCTAGTGATATGGTTTTAATGGATGACAACTTTGCAACCATTGTGAATGCAATAGAAGAAGGTCGAACTATTTTTGAAAATATCAAAAAATTTATTGCCTATATTTTAACTAGTAATGTTCCTCAAATTTTACCTTTCATTGCTTTTGTATTACTTGGTATTCCACTTCCAATAACTATCGTTTTAATTTTAGCAATTGATTTGGGTACTGATATATTGCCAGCAATTGGTCTTGGTACAGAAAAGCCTGAGGGTGATGTGATGGTGAAGAAACCACGGTCATCTAAAGAAAGGTTACTAACGCCTCAATTACTTTTTCGCTCTTATGCTTTAGTTGGAATGGTTCAAGCAGCAGCAGGTTTCTTTGCTTATTTTTATGTATTGTTTCAAGGCGGCTGGGTTTGGGGTCAAAGTTTAGCAATTTCCAATCCTCTGTATCAAACTGCAATCACTGCCTTTTTTGCTGCAATCATTATTTGTCAAGTAGCTGATGTTTGGGTTTGCCGTGCTAGGCGTTTATCAATTTTTAAACTAAACTTTTTTTCAAATCGGTTATTGCTTTGGGGAATTTTAACTGAGCTTGTGATCTTAGCATTGATTGTATATCAGCCAGCTGTGAACACTTTTTTTGGAACAGCGCCACTTTCATTAGTTGAGTTATCCTTAGCTCTACCATTTGCTCTGTTGATTCTAGTTGGAGATGAATTCAGAAAATTCTTGATCAGAAAAGATTATGAGTTTGCAGTTAAGTATTTGAGTTGGTAGAAATAAATTAATTAGAAAAATAGTAAAAAAATAAGATAAAAAATAAATTTTATTTTGTGCCAGTATTAAGTGCATTAGCTAAAGTAGAATATGTTTGCACATTTGCAGCTTCCATTGGTTTTACATAATCAAATAAACTTTGTTTAAGAACTGCTGGGTTTCCACCTTCAACAATTAATCCAACTGGACTTTTATACCCTAACTCTGATTTTCCTTCACGTGGTGCTACAACATATGATGTAACTGGTCTTCCCATTTGATCAATACATGACCAAACCATTAAATCTACTCCACTGTCAACATCGCCTACCATCTGAGGAAACTCAAATTTGATTCTATGCTCATCTAGTCCTTGTTTCTCCCATCTTCCAGGTTCTAATGCACTACCATCTGCGTTGTATAACATGCTTGGGAGTTTATTTCCAATTAATGTTTCTAATTCTGCCCTTTCTAATTCATTTGTCATCTTAATTACCTCATTATTTACTTGGTTTAAGCTATACTCTCTACATACTGTCCCTATTTATAAACTTTTGGGTATTGTCGTCACTATTTAGTGACAATCAGAGCAGATTCACTCATTTTGTACATAAACTAACTAAAACCACCACCTCATTCCCATACTCCACCCATTCATTATAATGTCCTCTTGGTGTGCCCATGACGTCTGTGCCTCTGAAATTCCAAGGCTAACTGTTGTTCTTTCTTCAACATCGTCAGCAGTTGACTGGATATTGTTTAATTCATCTTTAGTTTTTTTTGGAACATATAATTTTCTAGTCATTCTCATTTTTTGTAGTGATAATCCAAAACTAACTTCCAATCTTCTCTCGTTACGTATTGCAACAGCAGCATCAAATGTGAATCCATCTCCATTTTCACGCAGCTCAATTAAACCCAAATCATCAACTGAGTTAATCTTCTTTCTTAATCCACTATATTCTTCTTGTAAAATTAATTCATCGACTGCAAGGTCTGCTGCCGCGCTTATCCTTGAATAACCAATCTGTGATGTTAATGTCACAAATGGGTGCACTTTGTATCCAATTCCAATTTGTGGGTTAATGTAACTAGCTTTTGCTCCCCATGCAACTCCAAAATAACTTTTAAAATTTAACTCTCTTTGGATAAATTGTTCTGTTCCATCTAAGAAGTATTGTACTGGTTTTGTTGAGACTATATTCAATTTTGCAGATAATGCAATCTTCTCATTTTTCTTTAAACAATGTCTGTATTCTGTTGAGAGAACTGGAAAGGGTAATCTATCTAATCCTTCAACTGCATCATCAATTTCTGAAGAACCCCTTGGTGAACTTTTGGCATATTGAACTAGTCCTTCAACGCCAATCATCCTGGTTTCAATTCCAATTAATCCAATTTTACATTTTTGTGAATCAGAATAAATTTCGTTATTTTTTTTAGCATAACTATTTTGACTAAATAAACTTCCAATTAAAAAACAAATCTTTGTATTCAAATTTCTACTTAACACTAATTATAATGTCTTTCATATTTATAACTCTTCTCTTCTAATATCAGTTTTTTCCTTTTATGGAGTAATTCAGAGTGATGGATTTGTATTATGTCGTTTCAAATTAATCAGTAACATTTAAATTCTACAATTGATTTCATCAACTTATGATTATCATACTCGAGAGATTTCTTGATTTACTTTATGCTCCCTTAAGACACCCCTCTATGGTCTGGATTGTGGTGCCTCTCCTAATTGCACTCACTTTAATGACAATCTATTTTGCAAAATACAAAAATGAAGAGCTGGGCTGGAACACTGCTTTGGGAAACAGTTTAGTTTTAATTTTCGTTTCTTTGAACTTATTTCAACATGTATATGTTGTTGGTATACAAGTTGCTACAATCATTTTATCGTCCATATTATTATTATTAGGTATTATGCTATTATTTGTAAATTTCACTCACTATTTGCCTAAACGTATTAGTTATTTTATTTCTTCTCCATTGCCAGTAAATTTGATTGCATATGTTGCAATTGCTATTGTGTACAGTGAAGTTATAGTTAATGTTTACACTCTTGCAGCAGGAATTTTTTTACTTGCAAGTTTACTAACTTTCTTTTTAGGTTTTGGTTTTCCAAAGAGAGGACTGACATTTTATTTCTGCAAACAATGATTGCCTCTGTTCTTTCATTTTCATTGATGCCATTTTTGGTAACTTTTTTCCTATCTTTCAAGTTAGCAATTACTTTTCCACCAGAAATGATCAACTTGTTACTGCTATTTTCAATTGTCAGTGTGATAGCGTCCTTACTGGCCCATTCTTTGTATGCTAAATTAAGTACTACTGCATGGGTTATCAGATTAGAATCCCATATGGAAAGTTTAGTATGATGTATTATCTTAGGAATTAATTAAGTCAGCTCATATCTAAAACATCTTTCTAATAAAACAGACGCTCCTTTGTCATAAAAAAGACACTTAACTTTAAAAAACAACTATGTAATAAGCAACTGTGTCAAAATATCAATCAAATATTGCAAAGAAGCTTAGTGTAATTCTTGCTTCAATTGCACCTATTGCCTGTATGGGAGAAAGAGTACCATTAAACTATGATGATGAGCAGCAATACGAGTTTCTGCATTCAATTGGCACAGCTTCAATGACAACTTTGCAAGATTTAGCTTCTGAGATGCCAACTGAATCTGTTTTTGGAAGCAATGGTTGTGGTCTTCGAAATTTTTCCAGAACCCTACTCATGACTCTAAGGTCTGCATGGGATATTTATCGTTTAGATAACGTTGTAAAAATTCCAGAATCAGCTTATGATGACCATGAGTACCAGGTTTCTGGGAGTTACCTCTATGGGGTATTTTATCTTCCAATGAATGATGAAGGTGAGACAAAATTAAGTCTTAGCTTAATGAAACATGAACCAGGTCATCCCTTTTTGGGTGAACATTCTGATAAAATTGAGAGATTACGTAGACAACATGATAACTTATTGGCCAAAGGAAAAGTCAAGACAGGTTGTGATTATTATGGCAGGGCAGCAGAAAAGAGTAATGATTTTGTGGAGTTATATGATTGTTTGGATCAACCATACACAATAAGCAATCCTTCAAATTATCCCAAAAAATTGCAACAAACAAGGGACTTTGTTGAGTGGTATGCAGATGATGACCAAGAAGCTTGTGAATTAATTTATGATGAACATCCTGGTAGTTTTTCAGAGTGGCAGCAAACGATTCAAGATACTATTCCTGATGAAACTTACCCTAAATTTCTTGAACGTCGCAACCTTCCTCGCGAAGCGTACATTACAGCGTTTCAAGAAAATTATTCACTCTACTCAGCTTTAGTTGAAACATTTGAGATAATTCTGGGTCCAGAAAGTGATTATTATGGCTGTGAAAATTTTGGCTATGAGTATTAATTAAACTGGGGAAATAGGGATTAAGAAGAAATAAAATAATAAAATAATAAACTAACAAAATAAAAAAAAAGAACAAAAAAGAATCTATTCTACATCATAATTTACAATTGTTGCAGTTGCATAATCGTTCCCTGTAACCAGAATTCTCTCTCCAGTTAATTCATCAGCACGTTGTGCAATTACTCTTGCAAGAACTCTTGTGTGTTCTGGATCAACTCCAAAAACCATTAACGATGTATAACCAGTATCGTGTGTAATGAACTCTGCGCTTGATTGATCATCTGCAAGTGCACGTGCATATCCTTGGTCTGAGTAAATCTCACCAGTAACTCTATTTTCTAATGCACGGCCAATTACAATCAAATTCTGTGCACTATAATCTGTAATCTCTGAGTCTAGTTTTGTAGCATCAACAACCCGTAAAAAATCAGCTTCCCCACTGTCATTAGTGTAAAACATGTTTGTTGCAATATCTGTCATTGCTAGGTTATCCATTGAGGACGCATCCTCTCCAATCACAAAGTATCCATTAAAAGCTCCTTCGGTTCCAAAGCATGCTGCGTAATCTGCAAAGTTTGTACATCCAAGTGCTTCAATTGTTTCAACTTCACCAGTATCTGAACTTCCAGTGTCATAGCTACCAGTATCGATATTCACTGTGTCAATATCATCTATATCAAGTACACTTGAACCAACTGATCCATATTCCGCGTTTCCATCTGTTCCACTCTCAACGGATCCAACTTCTCCTGTAACTTTCTTTCCCCTAATTGATGTACATCCACTGCTTAAGGACAGTAAAATTGCACTCAAATTCATTTTAATATTCATGTTAATCTCCTCTCAAATCAATGTATGTCCATAAAAAGACACACTAAGTTATAAAACTTTCTGCGATCATCACTATCCAGTGACTGTCCTTGGTTTTTGTATCCATTCTAATCTTATCAGATCTACTCATTCTCATCCCAAACGCTTATAAAGCAGCCTACATATTACTCACTATATTAGGATAACATGCAAAATTGGCTGTTATTCTCGACAAGAAAATATTTGCAAATATTTATTGTATTTCACATTTATTTGTGATATGCAATAAATAATCAAGAATTAGCAAAAAGCTAATTGTTGAAATTCTAATTTACCTAATGGGTGATGAGGAATTACCACCTATTTTCTTATAAAAAACTTAAGTTTTGACGCAGGTCAAGGCCGGGCTACTACATTCAACTACGCAGGGATTTTAATATGCTTCGCGTAAATAAAATGCTAGTTGAAGATCACTAGATTTTCTTGATACTCCGGCAAGGGACACGCGCGCCAATGCCTTTGGTTTTTTTGAAATATATAAACGGAGAAATATAAAATGAGTAACTTTGAAAAATTAGGTCTACGTCAAACCTTAATTGACGCAATTAAACGCGACGGTATCGTCGAACCAACACAAATTCAAGCAGAAGCAATTCCATTGATTATCGAAGGTAAAGATATCTTAGGTCAATCAGCAACTGGTTCTGGAAAAACATTAGCATTCGGACTTGGAGTTTTACAAAACGCAGCTGAATACGATAAAAGATGTACTTTGATTTTAACCCCAACACGTGAAATTGCACATCAAGTAACTGGTGTAATTAATGATGCTGGTAACATTGAGAGAACTAGAGCTTGCGCAGTTTATGGTGGAGTTTCTTTAAACCCACAAATTGATGCTATGCGAAATTCTCATGTTATTGTTGGAACTCCAGGAAGAATTATGGATCATATGGAACGTGGAACATTAAGCCTTGAGAACATTAAGATGTTCGTTTTAGATGAAGCAGATAAGATGTTTGATATGGGTTTTATTGATGACATTAAAAAAATTATGTCACAACTTCCAAAAGAAAGACAGATGCTTTTGTTTTCCGCAACTTTTTCATACGATATTATGCAAGTAGCAACCCGTTACATGCGTGACTATGTAAAAATTGAAGCAACACAACAAGTTGATCCAAGTAAGTTAAAACAAGTTTACTTAGATGTTGAAGACAGATTCAAGTTCTCTTTACTTTGTCATTTACTTAACAAAGAAAAAACTGACTTAACTCTTATCTTTAGTAATACCAAACATCACGCAACTAGACTAACTCAAAGTTTGAAGGAACAGGGTTTCAAAGTTGCTGCGATTCATGGTGGATTTACTCAACAAAAAAGAATGCAATCTTTAGAACTTTTGAAGAAAGGTAAAATTGATATGTTAGTTTGTAGTGATGTTGCTGCACGTGGATTAGATATCCCAGGTGTGTCTCACGTTATTAACTATGACATTCCAATTAACAGTAAGGATTATGTTCACCGGATTGGAAGAACTGCTCGTGCTGGTGCTGACGGATTAGTAATTAACATTTTGTCCGCAAGAGATCACGATAACTTCGGACGTGTAATGCGTGACTTTTCTGAGTTAAACATTAAACATTTAGAAACACCACAAGTTCCATACATTGCAATGGCACCTGCGCAGCGTGACTTCGGTTTCGGCGGCGGACGTGGTGGCAGAAATGGCGGACGTGGCGGTTACGGTGGAGGCCGTGGTCGTTCAGGCGGACGTAGTGGTGGCCGAGATGGAGATCGTCGCGGCGGATCTAGCTATGGTGGTCGAAGTTCTGGTGGATCTAGTAATGGATCTAGTCGTGGACCAAGACGTGGAAATGATTCTGGTGGATCTAGGTCCAGCGGACCACGAACTGGTGGATCTGGAAACAGAACACGAACTCAAGCACCAACTACTGGACGTAGTCATGCAAGAGCTCACCAACGTGGATAATTATTAATTTTTTTATTTTTTTCCTTTTTTCATCAATCATATTCTCAACAATAAACTACTCTTAAGTAATGAATTCACCAGAACATTTATAAATCACTCTCATAAATAAGAATCGATGAACACAGATATCACTTACAAATTCCAACATAAGCTTAACATTTCCGGAACTGATTTAGCACAACTCAGAAAACTGGGTAAAAATTATGAGGATGATATTGGAGGTATTGATTCAGGTTTTGAATCAATGTTGGTCCTTGGCACTGAACATATTTACTCAATACACGGTCCAAATGATCAAATGATTGGGTTTATGACAACATCTAATCTCGGTATTTCTTCTCAGTTTGAAGGTGATAAACCAGTGTATATCACAACAGCATATCTAACTCAAGAATATAGGAATTCTAGTGGTCAACACCAAGGCGTATTGAATACTGCACTAGAAAATTTGGTGGATACTCTTAAGACAGAAAAATTTACCAGACTTCGGCTTTTCCCTCCTTCAATGTTTCGAACAGATTGGGTAACAGCTGTTGGACAAGAAAAAGTACTTATGCCACTTTATGATATTCTTAAAAAGAGAAAGAGTGAAACAGATAGTGTGGTGGGAGATTCATTTCGTACACAATATATTTTCAATTTTAATGAAGTATTGAAAAAAATTGAAGCTAGAAAAGCCAAATCCAGTGTAGAGTAATCTAGAAATGTCAACAAATGAATTGTATTTGTGTAACTGTTTATTTTGAAAATGATCTTCTATCACAAAAAGTTTAAAACTACAACTTCTCAAAGTCTTACATGAAAAACAAACACGTAGGGATTTTAGTCATTGCAATCAGCATAGTTTTCCTCTTACTAGTTTTTTCTTTTAACCAGACACTTGAATCCATCACTAACGAATCTTGCATGCATGGAGAATCATGTCCGATGTACGCAACCTTAGATATCCAAAAAGCAATCAGTTACAGTTTAATTGCGATACTAATTTTGGTTGGAGCTGCAATCACCTTTTTTCTAAAAGATAAAGTTCCACAAGTATCGAAGGAGCAAGTAACTGAAGTTGTGAAAGCTGCAGTAGAAGAAACTGCAATCAAGAACGCAACTGTTCAAGATCACGCTTTAACTGACGCCAAAAAACAACAGATTTTAGATTCAGTTGAAGGTAGCGAGAAACAAATCATGCAACTTATTATTAACAAAGAAGGTTCAATGTACCAAAGTGACCTAACCAAAGAACTAAATCTTAGTAAGGTGAAGGTCACAAGAATTCTAGATAAGCTTGAAGGGAAAGGTCTAGTAGAACGTAAGCGCCGTGGGATGACCAATGTTGTGGTGTTGAAGTATTAATCCCACTGGCCACTGGTCATCTACACATAGATTTTAAATATTGATGATTTCTAGAAATTTCAATGAAAAAGATTGAAGTAAAGGGAACAGAAATTTCGATAATTTCTGTAAATACTCAAGATTATCTTTCTATAACAGATATGATTAACGCTAAGGACGGTGAATTTTTTATTTCAGACTGGTTAAGGAATAGAAATACTGTTGAATTTTTAGGGATTTGGGAAAGTTTAAACAATCCAAATTTTAACTATGGCGAATATGCCATAATTAAAAGTAAAGCGGGATTGAATAGTTATAAAATTAGTGTGAAAGAATGGGTTAAAAAGACCAACGGTATTGGATTAAGAGCAAAATCAGGAAGATATGGAGGAACCTACGCACATAAGGATATTGCATTTGAATTTGGTATGTGGATCAGTGCTGAGTTCAAAATATATCTTATCAAAGAATTTCAAAGATTGCAAGATGATGAAAATCAGAGAAAAAACTTAGGTTGGGACATCAAAAGAAATCTTGCAAAAATCAACTACAAAATTCATACCGAGGCAATCAAACAAAACCTTATTCCAAAACAAATCACCAAAAATCAAACAATGCAGATATATGCTAGTGAAGCTGATATCTTGAATCTTGCTTTGTTTGGATTGACTGCTAAGGATTGGCGCGAAAAAAATAACCAAAAACAAGGAAACATTAGGGATTACGCAAACGTCACTCAGTTAGTTTGTTTATCTAATCTAGAAAATTTGAACGCCGAATTTATTCGCCAAGAGATCTCACAGCCTGAACGATTGATTAAATTAAACAAGATTGCCATTAGTCAGATGAAATTACTTATCGGTCATAAAAGCATTAAAAAATTAAAATAGTCTCCACACTACTTATAACCAGGCAAGTTAATCTCTTGCTTATTTTTGAAGTGATCAGACATATCTATCACTTCACCATTTCTATAGTCAGCTTCATTATTGTCAGGTTCAGTATTTCTTTGAAGTAGAACTCTATACTTATTATTTCCATTGAATAAATTGACATCTGCAGCAAATTCGAACCTCTCATGTATTATATGATAAAGACTGAGTGATCTAACAACAATCATTTCTCTATTAGGCGAGGACAATTTTTGAACCATTTCATCAATAAATTTCTTGCCACTATAATCAAAACCAGCCCTAAATGCTTCCTCATCACATTTAGAAAATCTAAAAAAACGAGTACTAATTCCCTCCAACACCTGATCAGATGAATCCGAAAATTGAAAGTATTCTGTGATGTTTAACTCCTTGCCATAACATTCCAAGATACTCTCTTGATCAACATCAATCAAATTTGAAACATTTTTATAAAATGTCAAAGATTTACTAATCGCACTTTCCCTAGAATCAATTGGTAATTGTTCAACTAACACATCAAGATCATCCAATATTTCTCCAGACATATCAACGCAATAGTTAGGTATAATTGGATCAAAAAGCCTTTCAATCAAATCTAATATTCTTGACATATATACTTTTTTAGAATATTCTATAAAAAACTTCCTGCGCTGTAGTTAAAACTCATTTCCACCAATCATTTCTGAATTAACAATGTTAAGTAACTCTACTTCTAACAAACCTTAAATAAGCACCACAAAAACAAAGATGCATGTCAGCAGCATTCAATCAAGATTCAACTGAATCAAAGAAGCAAGTTCCTACAAACTCCAACGGTTACGATCCCTCAACTTTCCTTCATGAATCTGACATCACAATCACAAAGGAACTTCAGACTCTTCTAGATCAAGCAACAATTACTTTCAAGGAAAATCAAACTAACAAAACCTGGTACGGTAGGTGCATCTTCTTGTCCTGGTATTGCTCACTTGGAGATTGCACTTTTTGTTTTAGGTCAACTCAAAAACATCAAATTAAACATGCAAAGAACAGTCGCAGATCAATGGGATCAGTTCTCTTAGAAGCCCTTTTCTGTAAAATATTCAACTGGAGAATTGAATTTCTTACTGGTGGTTATGGGATGATGCCAGATACTGAACTGGTAGAATTCGTAAAAACCGTCAGCGAAGTATATGGAGAAAAGATTTGGCTTAATATCGGAGTAATTCCAAAAAAACGTAGAGATAAATTACAACCGTATGTTAAAGGAATTTGCGCAAGCATGGAAACCCTTCACCCAGAATTACACAAAAAAGTTTGCCCAAGTAAACCAATTGCACCTTACGATAACATGTTTCAAGAGATCACTGATAACAATGAAGCATTCAAAAAAAGTATCGCAGTGATTGTTGGTATGGGTGACCAGATAAACGATATGCATTACTTATTCAATTTTATCGAAAAACACAACTTAGATAGAATTACTCTTTACGCTCTTAAACCAATTAAGGGAGGAATGTTTCAAACTGCACCAACACCAGAATTATACATTGAGTGGTTAGCTAGAATAAGAATTAAATTCCCTAATTTAGAAATTATTGCTGGCACTAACCTCAGAAGAAGTGAAGAAGTCAAATATTTGATTCAAGCAGGTGCTAACGCTATCACTAAGTTCCCTGCAACCAAGCAGTTTGCAACTAAGAAAGCAGAACTTTTAACAAGTCAAATTAAAGATGAGAAACGGGATTTTATCAGCAACCTTACAACTCTCAAAGATATCAATTTTGAAGAAGAAATTAGCAAATTAACTATTACCAAAGAATACAAAGAACAAATGATTGAAAAACTGCCTAATTATCTTAAGACCTTTTTGAATCCAAAAGATAAAGATCCTAAATATCAAGAATAAAAAAATTAAAATTTAAAAACAAAAAAATAAAAAATAATCTCACACTACAATTATTTTTCCAAGAATTGTTCCCATACTACAAGTGTAGATATATTCTCCTGCCTCAGTTGGTGTAAACTCCAATGAACTTTCACCTTTAGACAATGTGTGAGCAACATCAAATTCAGGTATCACAATAGTTCCCATACAACCTCCAGGAACATCTTTGGAATCAATGGTCCATTTAACTGGTACGCCAACATCTACGTAATGTGTTTCAGGGTAATATCCTTTTTCGTAAGATACTTCCATAAACATTTCTTGCATAATTCTGGAATCAATTGTTTCTTCTGTGCCTTCATTCACTGCAACAACTGCAACAGCAGCTCCACTCAGACTAGAATCACTGGCCTCAGTATTCTCAATTACTGTAAATCCAGCTCCCGGTGTCATCATCCCCATACTACAGGAGAATGAAATTTTACCAACCTCGTCTGCAGTAAATTCGATTACCTTGATTTCTTCTTTTGGTAAAAATTCAGTAACTCCAATTGCTGGTGCTGTGATTACTTGACCACATCCAGCTGCAGCATCGCCATCAATTCTCCACTCAACTGGCACTCCAGCTAAGATTGTGAACTCTGACGGATAATATTCGTATCCCTTTACAGTCATTTCTGCAATTTGTACTCCATCAACAATTTTTATATTCTCAATTCCTAATGCAACAACATCATCGCTTCCAGAACCAAAATCAATTACAGTTCCAGTTAGTGAAAGACCATTTGGTAAATTCCAAACTCCAAGGACAATTACTAGGATCGCAGAAAATGTCATAAAATATTTTTGCAAATTTCCTTTCTTAACAAAACTAGTAAATGCACCAATTCCAGCAAGACTAGGTAGTGTTCCAAGTGAAAAAGCTAGCATAGTCAATGCACCAGTTACAAAACTTCCAGTCCCAAGAACATATAATTGCAGAGCCTGCGTGAACCCACATGGTAAAAAGAAGGTAGAACCACCAAAAAAGAAACTTGAAATCATTCCTGTTGATTTTTCACTTCCTTCATTTGATTCACTACTTTTATACAATCTGTGTGCAATAAATTTTGGCATCTTTAATTGAATATTTGAAAGCCATGGAAAAATTCCAAGTAATTGTAAACCCATAATTACCATTAACAGACTAGCAATGATTGTAATAATTCCAGTCATTTTTGGCGTTATTGCAATAATGGACCCAAGTGCTCCAATTGCTCCACCTAGTAATACATATGAAACAACTCTTCCAATGTTAAATGAAATATGTGGTTTGAATTTTTGCCAGCCAGTGATGTTTGGATGTTTATCATTGTACTTTTGTGCAACTGCAAGTAATAATCCACCAGCCACTGCAAGGCATGTTGAGGTTGCAGCAACTAGACCAATTACAAAAATGAATCCAAAACTCATTCCTTCTTTTACGCCAATTCCTTCTGGCATTAAATTAAATTGTGTGAATACTACATAAATTCCAAGTAAAACAAGTAGGACAGCCCCAATTTCTTCTAGTTTACCTTTTGGTGCTGAAAACAATTTTCCTTTTTTTCTAATTAAATTAACTTCCTCATCTAATTCATGTAAAGTGTATCCTTTTTCGTTTAACGCATTTTGAATAGTAGAAAATTCCACATTTTCATCGCATTCAATTGTAGCTCTTTTGTCTTTATTGCTAACAGCTACCATTCTGATTCCTTCAACCTTCATCAGTTTTCTCTCAATTAGAACTTCGCAGCTGTTACAAGTCATCCCATCCACTTGACATTCTATTCGTTTCATCTCTTTTTCCTCCATTTACAAATCAATATCATAATTATATTTATTCAACCTTAGTTACAGTGTAATCTTCATCAACTACTGCTTTTTTTAACTGCTCTAAACTGACCTTTGTTTCATCAAATTCCACAATAGCTTGGCCTTTAGCAAAATCAATTTTAGAACTTACAACGCCTAAATCTTCGAAGGCATCTTCAAGAAGCATCTCACAGCTTTTACAATGCATACCTTTAATGTATAATTTTATTTTTTTCATGTTATCACCTTTTCAATAAAATAAATATGCTTGAAACAGCTTTTAAGAATTACGTGAAACTAGTTTCAACATCATTTTTCGGTATAAACTTATTACACTACCACCAATAACTTTTTTAATAGAGGATCCTCAAATAAACTATGGATATCTTAGCACATGGAGTTTGGGCCATAATATTAATCAAGTTCATTAAAGATCAATTCAAAATAAAAGCAAAATTATGGCAGGCATTTTTCTTTGGGATATTCCCAGACATTATAGCCTTTACATTTCTTACTATTTGGTCATTTTTCAATTTTGGATTAATCCATCCTGAAAAACATGGTGCCGAAATGATTGGTACCTTGGGACCTACTTTGAGTACCATTTCAGAAGTTTTGTACAGCTTTAGCCACAGCCTAGTTGTCATTGGTATAATTATATTGGTCATCTTCATTGTGTTAAAAAAAATTCCAATTGTATTACTTGCATGGCCACTACATATCCTACTTGATATACCAACCCATACCAGTGCCTTTTATCCAACACCATTTCTCTGGCCAGTTTCAGAGATCACTTTCAGTGGAATTCAGTGGTCGAATCCTCTGTTTATGAAAATCAATTATGCAATGATGATATTTGCAATCTGCTTTTTATACAGAAATGATCTAATTAAGTGTTTCAAAAATATAAACAAAAAATAAAAAAAAAACTAAGCCAATTTGTTATAGAACCAAGCAAATGAATATGCCCCAATGAAACTCCAAAATCCAGCTTCTATCATTCCAGCAACAATCCCACCAATACTTGGCCCAAAGAAGATGTGCCAATTTGACATTGCAATAGCAGCGCTAGTGTAATACCCTAAATTCCACCCAATTCCAAGTAAGAACATACAAACTGCTGAAAGTGCTGCTGCTGTATATCCTAGTGCCATTTCATTTAATTTCATAGATTTCGCCATTTTCAGTAAACCTCTTTTTTTATCTCAACAAACTATTCAAAATGAACACAGCATAAACTCAAAAAATGCCTGTGCTAAATCTATAGTAACATCTTCATGTTTTTAAAATTATACCAAAAAAGTTAAAAGTAAATTCTACCTTAGATCTAATAATTGAATAGAGGTGTAAACATGAAAAAAATACTAATAATTAGTTTGCTTATATTTGCGATTTTCATAGTGTCTTGTACTAATGCAATTGAAGATAGTATGGAGGTTGAGGGAGACCACAACGACGAAGAAACAACTGACACTGAAGTTGAATCAGCTCAACTAACTGAAGATGCAGATCCAGGAACTGCAGAGACAATAGTTGAACAAGATGAATTAGCAGATGCTGATACAAGAACAGAATCAGATGAATCAACAATTAAAGTAATCGAACTTACAGCTTCCAACTGGGAATTTGAAGTCACTTCGGCTGATGAAATCCATGAGGGTGACACTGTCCAAATAAAAGTTACTGGGACTCAAGGCAGCCATGGGTTAAAATTTGAAGACCTTGATGTTGCTATATCTTCCATTAAATCAGGAGATACTGAAACTGTGGAGTTCATTGCACCAGCTGCTGGAGACTACCGATACTATTGTAGTATATTCTGTGGTTCTGGGCATTCTAGTATGGATGGCATCTTGGTGGTTCTAGGATAAATCAAAATACAATTCTTTTTATTTTTTTTAAATCTAAATTTTCTAATTCATATTTTCTAGTTCTAATATAACTTAAACTATCCATCAAAATACGCAAGATTTATATATCATATGATATTTCTATCATATAAGATGAAACACAGCCTAGATACATATCAACTATTCTTTGGATCACTATCCAACCCCAACCGACTACAAATCATCAACCTACTCAGAAAAGGTAAAAGGAATGTAACTGAGATCTGTCAGGACACTGGATTTGAGCAAACCATGGTCTCTCACAACCTCAAGCGTCTAGAAACTTGTGGGATGGTTTTTGCAACTAAAGTTGGTAAATACAAATATTATGCATTGAACAAAAAAACTATTAGACCATTAATGAAAATGATTGATGAACATATGCATGAATATTGTGAGCATGTAGTACATAAAAAGAACTAATTAAGACGCATAAAAATGGTAACAAAAACAATTAATGAGAACAAAGCACTTTTCGAATGTGATGAGTGTCACTTAAAATTCAAAGACCAATCCCGCGCAGAGGAATGCGAAGCTCACTGCAAAGAACATAATGCGTGTAAGATAGATATTATCAATTACGCAGAGAAATAAGAATAACAATACAAAATAAAAAGAATAAAAGAAAGACAGGAGAAAAAAATGACAAAACCACAAAAAGTCCAACTACAAATTTCAGGTATGCACTGCGCAAGCTGTGTGAAAGTATCCAGCAAAGCTCTTATGAAAGTACCTGGTGTAATTGATGCAACCGTAAACTACGCAACTGAAAAAGCAAACGTTACATTCAGTGAAAAAATTCAATTAAAAGAAATTATCCCAAAACTTCAAGCAGCTGTAAAAAACCGTGGATATCAGGCAACTTTGATCCAAGGTGACGCTGCAAAGAAGATCAAAAAAATTCAAGAAAGTGAAATGCGCACATTAAAACTCAAACTATTAATTGGCGCAATTCTGGCAACACCTGCTCTCATCCTTGGTATGGGTTTTATGAATAACCCAATTCCTTTTCAAAATTATATCCTATTCGCTTTAGCTACTCCAATTCAATTCTACGTTGGAGCTCAGTTTTACAGGGGTGCTTGGGCTGCGCTCAAAAACAAAACTAGTAACATGGACACACTTATCGCTATGGGTACCAGTGCAGCTTACTTTTACTCGGTTGTTATCGTACTGATGCATGGAAATGCCGCGCATCAATATTTCGAAGCTTCAGCTGTACTAATCACTTTAGTAATCTTGGGAAAATATATGGAAGCAATTGCTAAAGGAAAAACAAGTCAAGCTATTCAAAAAATGATGCAACTTGGTGCAAAGACAGCAACAGTGATTCGAACAGTTAAAGGAAAAAAACAAGAAATCAAAATTCCAATTGATGAAGTAAAAGTTGGTGACATAATTTTAGTAAAACCTGGACAAAAAATTCCAGTTGATGGTGTCATCACTCAAGGACATTCCACAATTAATGAGAGTATGGTAACTGGTGAAAGTATTCCAACTACCAAACAAAAAGGTGATACTGTCATCGGAGCTACTATTAACAAAACTGGTGCTTTCCAATTTAGAGCAACTAAGGTTGGGGCTAATACTACCTTAGCAAGAATTGTAAAATTAATTGAAGATGCGCAAACAAGTAAAGCCCCAATTCAAAGATACGCAGATTTAATCTCAAGTTATTTTGTACCAGCTGTAATTTTCATAGCGTTACTTACATTCACAACTTGGTTTTCCTTAGTTCACGCAGACCTAGGTTTTGCAATTATCGCAGCAGTTGCAGTACTTGTTATTGCCTGTCCATGCGCATTAGGTCTAGCAACTCCAACTGCTATCATGGTTGGAACTGGTAAGGGAGCAGAGCATGGTATTTTAATCAAAGGCGGTGAAGCATTGGAAACAGCTCACAAAATCAAAGCAATTATTTTTGATAAAACAGGGACTATCACTAAAGGTAAACCTGAACTAACTAACTTAATCAGTATTGGTGAAAACAGTAAAGAAAAGATACTACAAATCGCAGCTAGCATTGAGAAAGTTTCAGAACATCCACTCGCTGAGGCAATAGTTAACTATGCAAAATCAAAAAAAGTAACTCTAAAAAAATCAACAGATTTCAAGGCAATTGTTGGTCATGGAGTCCAAGCTAAGATATCAAGAAACCAGTACTACTTTGGGAACATCAAACTAATGCAAAAGCACAAAATTCCAACCCCAACAATTGTTAAACATCAAATTGAGCGATTAGAAGAACAAGGTAAAACTGCCATGTTACTTGGAGCAATGAAACCTAAGAAACAAATAATTGGGATCATTGCAGTAGCTGATGCGATCAAAGACGATTCAGCAAAAGCAATTGCAATTTTAAAACGGATGAAGATCGAATCATACATGATTACAGGAGACAATGTCCGCACTGCAAGAGCAATAGCAAAGCTTGCAGGAATTCCCGCAAAAAATGTATTCGCAGAAGTTCTACCAGAAGATAAATCAAAACATGTTAAAAGATTACAGAATAAATTTCACAGACTCAATCATCAGGTTGCGATGGTAGGTGATGGTATTAATGATGCACCTGCACTCGCACAAGCTGACATAGGAATCGCAATGGGCACAGGTACTGATGTTGCAATGGAAGCTGGCCAAATTGTACTCATGAAATCTTCATTGATGAGTGTGCCAAAAGCAATTAAGTTAAGTCAGCAAACAATGAGTAAAATTAGGCAGAACATGTTTTGGGCACTTGCGTATAACTCGCTTGGAATCCCAATCGCAGCAGGACTCCTTTATCCCTGGACTGGGTGGCTTTTGAATCCAATGATAGCTGGTGGTGCAATGGCACTTAGTTCCGTTAGCGTGATAACAAATTCATTGTTACTGAAGTTTAAGAAGTTGTAAACTACACTTATTGATTCAAAAGTAAGGGCGCATACATGGCCAATCTTGGCACGGCAAATAATATTCGAAAGAACCTTACTATTCGACCTGAGCTTTGCTTTTCTCAAAGCGAACGCGGAGAAGCTGGGTCGTGGGTAGGCCGTGTGCCGAGCAAAGTATAACTTTGCGAAGCCTTACTTTTGAACTACCAAATTCATTTTTTTTTTTT
>Ga0233434_1000226_pt1 | contig 71878 bp, 64 predicted proteins | sample SI_122_August201_4_FD_182738 | JGI IMG/M metagenome (GOLD analysis project Ga0233434, IMG submission 182738) | Seawater microbial communities from Saanich Inlet, British Columbia, Canada - SI_122_August2016_120_MG | ecosystem: Environmental > Aquatic > Marine > Inlet | place: Canada: British...
TAAAATTAGTATAATGACAAACCTTAAAGCCATACCTTTATTGTCGGTTATATTTAGCTTTTCTTGAATAAAACATTGAAATCTTAAGGTTAATAGGAGCTTATGAATCTACCCGTTTTTTAACTTTGCCAACTTCTTGTTGCATTAATAATTTCCATTGATTATGCCGTATAAAACTTGTGAAAATTTTAACTTTTTCAATAATTTTTATTTACTCATCCGTTGTATTTTCCAATGCTTGTCAAGATGATCCATTTGGAGAGGAGTCCTTATTTTCCAGCACTCTATCCCATCAAAAGACTCAAACTCAGGGAGGCCTTGGCACATGTTACGCCAATGCATTAAGTGTATCTCTTGGAGCAGAGCATGGGGAAAACATAAGTTACCAACAACTTGCTTTAATTGGCTCAAGTAGTAGAGCTAAAAATATTGAAAAAATTGTTAAGGGAGATATCGGGAGTTCTGAAATGTTTGTGGAAGGCGGTGATACTTGCAGTACTTTTGATGCAATGAAAAAAAGTAAAAAAAACCTGTGTCTTTCCAAAGATTTTCCTTTGGAGAATATTCCACGGCCAAAGAAACAGGGAGAAACCTTTGAAGTCATTGGACGTTTATATCAACGTCTTTTTTCGCTTCCTAAGGATGACAGAATTAAATTAGCAAGAGAGCTTCAGTACAAAAGTATGGAAGCGACTTCTTTAAATCTTTTTTGCCAAAACGAAGAGGATTTTGAAATTAATGATTTTGAATTTGAAAAAGAGCTTAAAGCTGCGTGTATAAATAATTCAGCAATATTAAAAAGATACTCTCGGTTGTCAAAAACTAAAGGTGGTATGGAAATTTTTAAAGAGCAAACAGGAAAAGAAAATTCAAATGATTTTTTAACGCTTGAAGCTTTCATTGGAAGAATGAAAAAAGATGAAGCCACTTCTGAATTAACTTGTAAATTCAATCCAGAGTTAAAAAAGGTTATGAAGGAAATAAAAAGTGATATTAATAAAAATGCTTCAGTTAGCGGTAATTATTTAAAACGATCAGAGAAATATCTAGAACAACTAAGGCCAGCGATCTCAAAGTTACAACGAGTATCAGATTCAATTTTAGGGGTAAAAAAAACAGAACTAGATTTATACCTCAAAAATATAATTCTTGATGACATTGAAAATGTCAGGAATGCCCACATGTGTAAAGAGTCAACGGTTGTGATGGAGCTTTATTCTTTTCTTGAAGATGATAGGTGCCATATAGGTGGGTTTAATCAAAAAGAAGTTGAAGGGGCTGGCTATGGAATGCTTGGGCTTTTAGATTTAGGCATGGATTTAGATAAAATTAATAATCTGTTAAATAGTTTTAATGATTTTTTGACACCTCAAAACTATTTTATGTCTACCTTAGGGGGAAATTGCGATCAACAGGGTATTAAGTTTAACAAAAATCTTAAATGTGTAGAGGAGGGGTTTCCGATAGGAAACACGCTTCTTAATTCTAAAGAAGAACTAAAAAATAAATCTAAAATTAAGTTTAATAAAATTTATAAAAATAGATTATTAAAAAATAAACGTCCACTTGTTGTTAGTTTATGCACAGGTTTTTTAAAAGAAAGTGAAAATGAACAAGCGAACTATTCAGGAAAAAATGGCAAAACTTTTAAGTGTGATAATACCAAAAAGCATGGCCTTCATTCTATGAATATCGTGGGCCATCGATGTATAAAAGGAAAAATTGAGTACGAAATTCTTAATTCCTGGGGTGCTCAGTGCGGTAGCTATAATGATTTTTTTAAAAACAGTTGTGATCCTGAAACCGGTAGGTTTTTTATTCCAGAGGAAATGCTTCTTTCAAACACCTTTGAACTGGAGTATTTAAAATGAAATGGTTTATTACTTTTATTTTTATGACTTCAATTTCTATGGCCAATAATCTTGCTAAAGAAAATGATTTTTCAAATGATGAACTCTTTCTTAATTTTTCAGGAAAGTACTTTTCATTTTCTCTTCATAAAAAACAGAAGTATCTATTGTCTTCACATTGCATTAAAAAACAAAGTATTTGTCAGGCCAAAAATGCGCTTTTTAAAAAGATTTCCACTACAAAAAATATTCCTTTAATAGGAGGGCTAAATCTTGGCACAGTAGTATGCGTAAAATACCTAGGCGGCGAAATTATAACGATGAAAAATAATAAAAAAAATAAAATATCAATTTGTAAATTTAAAGATCAATCAATGATTTCCACTGGTGTTCTAGAGAAACTTCTTATTGAAAAGTAGACTTATCATTTTTTAAATAAAATAATATGTTGATGCGAATTTTCATCATTTTATATATTTCCCTCATGGGGTCGGCATTAGGGCTAGATGGCCCTCTTTTAAAAATTAAAAAAATATCCAAAGAATATAAACCCATATGGAATGATGGGCACTCGCAAACAGTTCATTCCGCCTGTCGATTATCAAAATATAAAGAAAAGGACCTTGATGCAGACTATCTAAGGTTTCCTGTGGCCAATTCTTATTATTACCAAAATAAGGCGCATATAGATTTAATACTAAAAAGAAATGACAATGGCTCGCCCGCGAAGGCCCCTTTATTAGTTTTAGTCTCTGGTATTTTTGGTGAACCGTTTGGAGGAATTGCCTCCCATCTAGTTAAGCGTTTTTCAGATCAGGGATTTCATGTTCTTAGTCTTGGAAATCCTTTAGGTAAATCAAACTTAAGTGATAAACCTCGATACCCTTTGGCCCATTTTATCAAAGAAAGTGAGGCCTATTATGAGAAAGTTAAGTCGGCCGTAAGTAATTTGACCCGCTTGGGTCTTCTTAAAGGAAAAGCTTCAATCTACGGAATAAGTTATGGCGCCTTTGTCTCGGCCGTGATTAAAAAAATTGATCGAGGTGATTTATTAAAAAAACTTGTCCTTGTCAGTCCGCCCAAAAACTTTGGGGTAGGGATCGCTAATATGGATAATCTAGTTAAAGAATCTAATTCGTTTAAAAATTATCCTGATTGGATTTTTTCTGTATTATCTATTCCGTTTTGTTTTAAACCTCAAAAGGAATTAACAATTCAACAAGCTCAAAGAGCAAAGGCCATATTTACGTTTTTAGGCTTTCAACGAGAATTGGCGGATCAAATTAGCTTTGCAGATAATTTATATGATTGGGGCTTTGTTCCACGCCATTCAAAAGAAGCATTTAGGCAATGGAGAAATAATCTGACCTTTGATTACTATTTTGAAAACTTTTTTCCCCATTTAAAAAGGTTATATTTTTCTCCGCTGGCGAAACTTTTTAATTGGGTGAATTTAAAGGATAAAAATACAGTTATTCTTAGCTCATATGATGATGTTTTAAATAATGGGTCTACTTGGCCTGAGCACGAACGAGTTTTTCTGATTAAAACAGGCGGGCATTATGGCCATGCAAATACTCAATTTTACGAAAAATTCTTGAAATACATTGGTGATTGGATAAAAATATAGAGCATTTTTCCGCATAAAATTTTTCTCTAAAGTTTTTCACTTATAATAAAAGTGTGAAGTATTTAATTTTATCTTTTGTTTTTTCTTTTAATGTTTTTTCAGACACTCATCAATTTAAATTTATAAAACTCGGACCGGAACTAAAGTTACGTCAAGAGTTGATGGATTTGGGTGTTCAAGGAAATAATCTTCCTCCTCTTCCTGGTGAAGATAATACGGATCTTCATCGAAGATTAATAAATATGCTTAGACCTACTTATAGGGGACTTGGGAAAGCAGCAGTTGATGCAATTTTTAAACACAATCAAAATTTTGATCTTGGTAAATATAATAATGAAGGTATTGCTTGGACTAGACCTGTGGGAATATTTAATGTCGGAGCAAATAGGGAAGTTAAGCCTCATCCAAAAAAACCGGGCAAGTTCTTAGTTCATGATGTTTTCACTATTGGCGTTGGTGCAATCACTTACTTAAAATATCTAAAAAAGCTTGGAATTATTGATATGTCGATGAAAAACATAGGCTTATTTACTGGGCTTGGTTATCAAAGAACTTATCGCTATGTTCATGAAGCAGAAACCTACATGAAAGGTCTCAGGTCCAACTTTCTAAAACTCTTTTTAACTTTTATTTATATTCGTCCTAACCATTTTGCTTCAATGGAACTTGATGAAAGAATCGAAAAAGAGGATTACTTTGGTATTGATGCAGGAATCGCTTTTGAGTCACCTGTGTGGCACGGTTTATCTGCTCTTTTAGGTGTAAGAAAAGGCTTTGGCTTTGAGCATAAGTTAAAAGTAACTTCTCATGGCCCAAGGGATCGAGGGGAGCAACCATTTTTAACCGTAAGAGCGGAAGTGAAAAAGTCTAACACCACAGGGTTGTTTGCGGATTTACTTCTTGATTTAAGAGCTATTTATAAATTAACTTTACTCAGTTTTGAAATATCTACGGAAAAATCAAAATCAGATGTTCAAACATTTGTTTTTCCAGAGAGAACAAGAGAATATTTTTATAAAGAAAATAAAAAAAATCCAATCTATAAGAATGTTAAAAGGCTTAATCGCTATCGATTTAAAAAGTTAAGTGGTGACTTTGTTGCGACATTTCAAGATAGTATGGCGTTTAAAAAGGAGCTTGAAAAAAATCGACGACAATACTTCGTTAAATATGGAGGGCTTAAAACTGTTGAGCACGAAGAAACACGTGAGTTAAGTCGTAATAAAAGAGAAAAGCTTTTTAAACTTAGCTCTGAAAATTTAAAATACACAAAATCCATTTGGAAAGATGTTACAAATAACGCTGTAAAAATTTTAAAAAAAATACCATTTCTAAAAAATTACACAAAGTATATAAATTATTTAAACCGACTGGATTACCACTTAGAAACCACTAATCATATATCCCAGTACAAGGTTAAGCTAAATTATAAAGGAAATGATTCTATTGGTGATACAAATTACAATGGTGAATTTGCTAAAGCTGAAGACATAAGTATTGAGTTTACAAGTTATCTTCATCAAAGAAATACTCATCTTTTTTATCACTTCCTTCAAAAAAAACAGGTTCTTAAATACCTTAATACTCAAGCTAGTTTTAATTCTGATATTATTAATGGCTTTAGAAGGGGCACCATAAGGGGCCCAATAACTCTGGAAAGTACAGTGAAAATTACCCCAGTTGGTTTAAGTAATTTTATCAACCTTACTAGTAGTCAGTTCCTGACTAAAATCCTTGCGTTTTGCTCTCACTCAAGTGTCAAAAGCTCAAGAAAGTGTACTAAAAAACTTAAAAAAAGATTTAAGAAGTTTGCTCGGTCTATTCATCCGGTTAAAGGCGTGAATGTTTCAAAGCTTGAGTCATTATTAAAAGGAATCCAGCAGTATGGAAGCCTAGGGCGATTCGAGAAGTTTTTTGATTCTAGGGAAATGAGTGGAAGCGGATCAATAAAAGCATTAACTAATCGTAAAAAGAACTTTACATCTTACTTTAGACTTTAAATAAAATCCTTTTCTCGTTGGAATCACGCATGCTAAAATGTTTTAAACAGTCACAAGGATTAAGTGATGGGATTTCTTTTTAAATCAAAAATAAATAAACAATCAATAAGTACGTTCAATATGGGAAAGGTTATATCTTTTTTAAATCAAAAAGGTGGTGTTGGTAAAACAACAATGTGTTTTAACTCTGCTCATGCCTTGGCAAGACAAGGGGCCAGAGTTCTTTGTATTGATATGGACCCTCAAGCTAATCTTAGCCTTTTGTTTAATTGTGAATTAGCAGAGGATGAACACTCTATCTTTCACCTACTTGTTAATTCAATAAGAGAGTTAAAAAGTATTCATACACCAACTCATTTAAGTGAAATTGTTAGAACTCACTCTAGTGGAATTGATATTCTTCCAAGCTCACAAGAACTTTCAGGCTTTGAATTAACAGTGTCTGGAATCTCAACTTCTAGGCCCTTGATTTTAAAAAACTATCTTCAAAAAAGCGGTATCGTTCAGCAGTACGATTATATTATTATTGATTGCCCTCCAACTCTAGGGCTATTGGTTGTTAATACTCTTTGTGCGACGGATGGAGTAATGGTTCCATTTCGCCCTGATGAGTTTTCTAAAAAAGGCTTAGGTCATCTTTACAGCGTATTGGGTGATATTGAGGAAATGGGCGTTGGTGAACCGCCGAAAGTTATTGCGCATATTCCTAATCTAATGGATAACAGAAGAAAGCAAGAGCAAGAAGAGCTTCGTTCAATTAGTAATGAGCTCGTCGAGGACTTAGGCGAAGAGCATGCCTGTGTTGTTGATCCATTTTTTAACAGGGCACAACTTGTTCGTTCTGGTGGACAAAGGAAATCTGTTTTTGACTATCAATCAAAAGAATTTTTAGGTCTTCAACATCAATTTAACGAATTGGCTTCAATTATAAAGGATACTGATTATGGCCATCGCGGATAAGAAAAAATCGGATAAAAAAAATCCACTTTATGTAGTAACCAATGAGGGAAAAGACGTGGAAACAGCTGAGTCTCTCTGGGATGCCGTTATTAAGAAGTTTAATTTGCAGCCTATTATTGATTTATTTATGGTTCTCGTTGAACTAATGGCGAAACAAATTAACTCCTACGCTGCATTGTCTTGGTTAAATGAAGAGCTGACAAAATTCAATGATGAGTTAGATAGGGTTTTAAAAAAAGTAGCCCCATGGCTATATTTTTACCACGCTTAAAAACCAAATAATGTCTCTAATGTTTGAGGCAAAAGTTGTTTATATAGTTCGGATTCTTTCATTTCACTTTCTCTCAAACGGTAGGTTTGCTCATATTTTGGAAGCCAAACTGATATACCGTAAAAAGACTCCCTGGCATAATCTTGAAAAATGTCTTCACCAAATGTTGAGGTGATCATTGATTGCCTAAATGCTTGCCTTAAATTTTGAATTGCGAGTTTTATTTTTCTGCTACCGATCTCTTGCTCTCGAAGAAAATATTCAAGGATGGCCAAAAGTTCTCCCATATCAATTCTATCGCCATAATACTTAGGTGCTTCATCAATGAATTGCTTTAAAAGAAATCCGTCAAATGGATTATTGGTAAAGTACAGATCAAGGAGGGCGAGTAGCTTTTTTAGTGCTGGTAGTACCTGGTATTTAAACTCATGAGTATTAATCGCAGAAATGGTGAAGTGCTTATTTTCGTATCCATTAGCAATAGTTTTAGTAAGCTTTTTTATAAATTCAATTTCATTTGTTACTGAAGCTTTGTTATTTATTAAGGTGAAAACATCTTTGTAAGGAAGTCCAAAATAGTCTTGGGTTTGAGCGGAGCCAATAATTGTTTTGGTTACATTCATTAACTCACTGATGACTTCAACCGTTTGCATTAGGCATGAATCAAATATCAGTGTATCTACTTTTTTTATTTTAAGTATTTTTTTTAAATCCGTCATACTTAGCGGATTTTCATTTTCACCTTCAAATAAAATACCGCCACTAACATCTTGATTATTATTACCTAAGTATCCTTCACCATGGCCCCACAAAATAAGGTAATCTTGATGGTCTTCTAATAAGGAAAATAGTCTTGATGATATATTTTCCTCTCTTTCGATTAGTTTTAATCTTAAATGATCAAGAGTTGTATTTGTGGTGATGTAACTTTTATTTGGACGCTCAAAAGCCAGCCGTAGGTAAATATTGTTTTCATTTTCAAGAAAGTAATTTGAAATTTCTTTTAAATCTTTTTTGGCATAAGGGTATAGATCGTTATCCGATGCCATAAAAATACTTATTTTACTTTTTATCTTCTCATTAAAAGCGAAGGTGGTTCCATAAAACCACCCTGCAATAATAAACAGATAAAAGTGAAAACGCATTATTTGGCTTCTGATGACCACTTAAATAACTGATCAATAACGAGGCTTAAAGGAGCACCTGCATTTGATGCCTGAGGGGCCAATTCCTCAATTGCTGAGTTTAACCCAGATTCTTGAGTCCAATTTTTTGTGCTGTATCTCGCAGCAAAGCGATCATAGTAGTTACTTGCGCTGGTGTCTTGATGAGGAGTCCAAAGAAAATCAGGGTGAGCACTTGTGTACCACTCGCCGCCGATAATTTCATAGTTTTCATCTAACTCAAGGTCGTATCTGTATGTAACAGTTTTTAGAAGATCATAATAGCTACTATCTGTTCTTCTGGCGCTTGGCGCTGTTTCTGCAACATATTCAATATCCATTTCGATTCCCACAACAAATTTTGCTAGGGGAGATCTGTATTTTTTAAATTTATCCGTTGAAAAACTAGAAACGTCTGTCACTGCTTCAGCGAAGTTATCAGCATATTTATACTGACCTGGGTTAAAGTACTTATAGGTATAAGAAAATACCGGTTGATTCCAAACCTCATAATCAAAAGTTGCATCTATAATAAAACTTCTTTTTGATGTAGCAATTTGATTAACGACAGTTTGATGCCATGTACCTGGATTTGTATCAAAACATACCGGGTCAATCACTCTTCCGTTTTCATCTTTTGCTGGATCTTTTTTATTACAACGCCCACCAATAAACTTGGTTGCGTATTGTTTTTTCGCGTAATTTAAAGATCCAAGCCCTTTAATATCACTTGGGTAAAATGGAATCTCAACGCCTTCACTGTTTTTTAATACAATCGTGTTTGCTGGTCTTGGATACATATAAGCTGCTGCTGCCCAACCGTGACAAATCCCCATCCATCTTTCAACAGATCCTTTTGATTCAAAGTATCCTCTTCCATCGTCCCACATCTTTTTAGTTAAGCTATAGCTTTTATCATTAACAAGTAAGTCGTACTTTTCAGATGGAGAGAGTTGCCCAACAGTTAAGTCCGCAATAAATGTATCCGCGGGTGTTTGTTCAAAGTTTTTTAGTAACTGGTCCCAATGGATATCACCTTCTGGAGTTGGTGAAGATTGATATCTTTTTGCCAAAATTCCCGCTGCAATAGGCCAGTAATCGTCACTCCAAGGAGTTTCTTCAAGTTTCGCACTTTGAAGATATAGTCGATCCATCTCTTTTAAGTTTGAAACAAATTTCTTTTTTTCTAAACAATCATCAGTTGGGTTTAGTCTTCTTGAACAAATCTCGTTGGCCGAATCAACGAGAAGTCTTGGATTATCATTGGCAGCTATCTGTGCTCTACCATCTGGAGTTGAAAGACAAACTTCTTCGCCTTTTACGATTCGACATTGGCCTCTTCGATGCTCATCTTTAATTCTTAAAAGCTCAATTCTTTCCCCTCTATCAAGAGGTTTCATTCCAAACATATAGTCAATGTTATCTAAACTTCCCGCTTTTGGAGGGAGTTTTTCCATTGCGTTTCTTGTATCGTTTTTAAAGTTCTCTAGAAAAGTATTCAAGTCTTTTGATTGATACTCACTAGCGAAGGTGCTTAAACTGAAAGTAACTAAAATAAATGATTTTATCAGGTTCATCTATGGACACTCCTTGGTAGAATGTCCTTTTTTAGTTAATTATTGAGAGTTTTGGCCATTTTTGGTTTTTGTCTGTGAATAATTTACATAAAGTTCAATAAAGTTAAGCAGTTAGGGCATAGGAGGCTGAACATAACCGTTAATTATTATTTCGGGAAATCCAATTGAGACGTGTTTCTCGTCTCCACCAGTGATAATATTTTGATCGGTGTTTTTATAGCGAATAATTTCAATTTTGGTAACTTGCTTTTCCTCTCCAAGACCAAATGATTCTATATCATCCCCATCAATGTGAAAGCTTATGGTACTACCAGGTTGAAAAGAGCATAGGCTTCCGCTTGAGTCTTGTCGGTCCTCACAAAATAGGCGGTTATTATTATTTGAATAATAGTCAGCAATTTCTACTTCAACTCCATTTACTTCTCGATAGAGTTTAATATCGTAATCCATAATTCGATCATAACAACAATTTGTTCGTTGAGTGAGTTGAATTTCATTAATAATTTTCTCCTCACTAAACTCTAAAATAACTTTGTGGTGCCCAAGGTGATTGATATCATTTATGTCATCAATTTCTGGAATACCTGTCGATCCTATAGTTGTGAGGTTTCCATCGATCATCTGGTGTAAAGGCTCTCCTGGCCAATTGGTTGTGCCGGAGATGGTGATGTCATTGTTGCTTATCGCAGTGGGGGTATAAATTGTGTAGCTCAAGGACCCAACAGTTTCACTGAGGTCAGTATTTTTCGAGGACCTAAAATAAAAAGTATAATCACCTGCAGGTAAATCAAACATTGGTGTAAAAGTTTCAGTTGACTGTTGGTGTTCAACCCAGCCAATAACGCTTGTACAGTTTTCGTCCTCGCATAACTGGGTAAAGTTTCCAACCGAGTTCACTACGACAAACTCTGGCCTTTGATCAGAGCTCATTGAATTATTAAGTAATGTGAAAGAGGTGGGTGCTGATAATGAATAGGCCTGAACATGAACATCTGGTAGGAGACCCATAAGACTTATCTCACTAAATCCAAGTTGAACTTTTGCTTCATTATCGGGATAAGGAAATTGGCCTGTGTGCCAATTTCGTATTATTTTTATTCTCTTTACTTCCTTAGTTTGTCCAAAACCGAAAAGTGCTGAATCATTCATTGTTAAATCCAATGAAAAATTAGATCCTTGAAGTGCCATTGGGTCTGAAAAATAGTAGTCATTTAGATTATAATAACTACTAATTTCTTGATTGTTATCATCATATAAAACGATATCAATATCGTTTATTCTGTCAAAGCAGCATTCAGATCGGTTAAATAAATTTATACCGCTAAGCCAAATGGTTTTTTCTAAAATAATGTCAATGTAGTGTTGAGACTCTCTATTTATAAAAGTACCATCTAGGTCCAGTTCATTGTTTTCGCTACCTGTTCCAAAGTCCTCATTATATGCTGAGTCTATTAACCTTTCCGACCTTTCATCATAATTCCAAGAGGACGACGCTCTAATGTTTATTAGCTGGGAGTCAATTGTATCCGGTGTAAACTTTGTGTAGTTTATTGGCCCGATGATTTGACCGTCATCTCTATTATTTGTATTACGAACATAAAAACTATACTCTCCATCTGCCAAACCACTGCTAGGAGTGATTTCCATTTGTTCACTTGTATGATCGACTTCACCTAAAACCAAGTTACAATTAGAATCTCCGCAAAGCTGAGTTGTTAAACCAACTTCACTAGCGACAGAAATTATGGGTAGTGATGTCGTGTCATACCTTGAGCTCTCTAGCGAGATATTGGTTGGAAAGGCCTCAAAGTTTCCATTTGAGTAACCTGGAGGAGAGGTACAAGAATTGTTCACACATTCACTGCTTAAGCAATCTCTGTCTCGAAGGCAGTACTCATTTTCCAAGCACTTTCCAGAAACACCAAGTGTTGGACAAAAATTTCCTCCACAATCAACATCGGTTTCAAAATAATCTCGTGAACCATTTTCACAATCTTCTTGGAGACCCTCATAGACTGATGCCTCAAGTCCATAGGCCTTAAGTTCGGCTATTTGAAGAACCTTCTCATCATCTATTTGTTGTGATGCCGTATATCCTTGCCCCGCAAAATAATAATCATCGGCGATTCGTTCAATCTCAAATTTATTTGTATCAATTAATTGGCTTAAATTTTGGTGGTTGATTAGGCTATTTTGATTTCTTTCTCCGCCAACATTTACACTTGAGAAACCATTAACAAAATTAAACTCTGCACTGCTTGGAGCGAGAAGTTTAAGGTAATCAACCCCGGCTGTTATTTGAGCAAAATTTATTTCTTGGTTGTTCAAATAAGTCTCGGTCTCATCATGAAAGTGAAAATTGGTGGTAACTCCATCATTTGCATACGCCTTAAAGTCCAGTTTTCTTAATCTTCTATCAGCACCGCCTCGAGCAATAATCTCTATGTTAGAGAGGTATATAATTTCCTGAAAATAAAAAAATTGGTTGGAAGTATTACAAGCTTGAAGTGTATGGGAAAAGTTATCCAATTTTCCGTCAACAGCATTACTTGGAGGGTAAATTGGATTGTGACAAGTAAAGCCAGATGTAGTCATTTCAAGTTCTTTGTAGTTGATATCCACTATCGAAAAATTGTCTTCGTTAATAAATGTATTTGGGGCAAGGTCTGCGTTTCGTGTTAAATCATTTTTTACGAAGCCTTCGTAAAGTGAATTAAAGCTATCATCTGAACTCTTGAAGGTAATAAAACTCCCTTCGCTATTGGGGTCAATATTCATTTTAAAATAAGTTTTTAACGTGTGTGAAGAATTAAAACCTGAAAAATTATAGCGTAAGTCACGACCTCTGTTATCATCATGAATAACGCTAACCTCTTCATCTGTAAGAGCAGAGTCAAATATCGCAAATTCATCCATCTCTCCAATGAAATATAGCCCAGATAGCAACTCCGATTTAGTGAAATCTGCATACAATGCCTTGCCACCCAAAAAGAATTGCTGACTAGACGGACTAGGGAAATCAACTACAGACATTGTGACGGATGCAACCTGAATGGAATCAAAAAATGTTTTTAAAGTTACTGACCCTTCAGTTTGATTTTCTTTTCTTGTGATCACAAGATGGTGCCAATGAAAATCGTGAAGTATTAAGCTGTGATCATTTAAATCGATAATTTCATTTATTCTTTTTGAAGGAATATTATTATCTTTATCATTAATTAATAAACGAATAATGTTGGTCTGTTTTAAAGGGCCATAGGGAGCGCCATTAATGGCCAGACCGATTTGTCCCGCAGAGTTACCAGAGATTTCTTTTTGGCCAAATAGAATTCCAGTGTTTCTCATATTGGTTTTAAACCATAAAGAAATAGAAAAATCTGAGTTTTCAGATACTCCTAAAGTGTTACCTTCTTGAGAGGTTGGCAAAAGTAAGTAGTTATCTCCGTTCTCCTCTCCAAATTCGTCATAAGGGTTGTTATAGGCCAGCCCATTAAAAAATAGGCTCGTTTGTTGGCATGTCGTTTCACAGTATCCACTCGCGCATTCAGTAGAGTCAAAGCATAGTTCTCCAAGGATTTTGGGAAGGCACAGGTTGTCTTCACAGTTTCCAAGTAAACATTGTGATGAATTCTCACATGTGGACCCTGTCGCGATGTAGGCACACACATTTTCTTCACAATTGTTTGTTACGCATGGAGAGTCACTAGTGCAGCTTGCACCAACTGAGCTGAGGCACTCGCCTGAAACGCACTCATGATTTGTTGGGCACGAATCATTACTTGTGCACTTTGAGTCTGCAGCATCAAGAACTAATAAGTATCCATCGCTTAGATAATCTTTGTTGATAAAATTATTTTCGAATAAAAAATAATCGAAACTAATTTTTGATGTTTCTATCTGACATTCAGAGTCTGAAAATATTTGAATTGCTCCAGGGATTGGTAGGTTGGATGAAGTTTGAATATAACGATCCAAATCTTCTGGAGTTTTACCTTCTATTAGTTCGATGCAACCTGAATCAGACATAGCATTTGTATTTACTTGAAGATCAGAAATCGAACTTAAGTTAATCCCAAGAGAAGTTAATCGAATACTTCCAGCACTAGATCTATTATTAAAACACTCTGGGTCTTCGGGGTTAAATTCAGTACACAGGACAAAATCAAATTCTCCACCAGTATGGGAAAATAGTTTTTTGTCCAAGCATTTAGCAGTGGAGTAGATCACATTTACTGTTTGGCTTGAAGAGAGTAGTTCTTCATTTTGTATGGCACAGTAGATAGTGTCTTCACTGATCACATATCCGTAAAATGTCCATGAGCCACTGGCGAGCTCTTTTGTTATACTGGCATCCACATTGGTGATAGACTCACTCCATACGATATTTTGTGTGGGATTTGAGTGGTTTCTTTTTCCAGCTAAAAAACCATTTGAAATAGAGGCGGATATTGATATTTTCCCAAGGGTGAAATTAGTTTTTGATACTTTTTCATACTTCGAGCAGCCACTCAAAATGATAGTAATAATACTGATTATCAAGACTCCTAAATGCATTCTTCTTCTTCGGTTAAAAGATAGTTTAGATTAAATTTTAAGGCCAAAATGCATAGGCCTATTTAAGTTATTAAAATTTAGTTTATGTAAATTTTATTTAGTAGTTTCTTTACCCAGTATTTAAGGCATTTTCTTTGACTTAAGGCACAGACGACTTTAAACAGTTTTTATGAATGATAAAAATATCGACTTATTAAAATCAAGCTATAGCTATGACCTTCCAAAAGAGCTTATCGCGGAAAGGCCTGCTGAAAATCGCGCCGACTCGCGTTTATTGTATTATAAAAAGTCAAAAAATCTAAACTCAGATTTGGCCTTTCAGAATATTGTTAATCTTCTTCCAGAAAATGCTCTTCTTGTGGCCAATAGATCAAAGGTTTTCCCTTGCCGGATTTTTTGTCAAAAAACAACTGGAGCGAAAGCTGAAATATTTTTTTTAGAAATTTTAAAAAATCAAGATGGTGTTTACGCCTGCTTAATTAAGTCTAGTTCAAAAAAGCATATTGCCGATGAATTCAATGCGGGAGAGTTAAATTTTCGTATAGAAAATAAATATGAAGACGGCACCTTTGGTGTGTCTATTCGTGGTCTAGATGGCGACTCTCTTGAAGACTTTTTATTTAAAAATGGCAATGTTCCTATTCCTCCTTATATTCGTGGAGGAATGAGTGATGAAGATGATAAAAGGCGCTATCAAACAGTATTTGCGAAAGAGACAGGGAGTGTCGCAGCACCAACCGCGGGGCTTCATTTTACTGAAGAAATCTTTGAGAAGTTAAGTATTAAAGGAATTGATCAAGCATTTGTTACCTTACACGTTGGGCTTGGTACATTTTCACCGGTGAAAGTTGATGACTTAACAGAGCATCAGATGCACTCCGAAAAGTTTTTTATAGATGATGAAAATACAAAAATAATTCAAGAAGCTTATGCCTGCGGACGCCCTGTTATTGCAGTGGGAACGACAAGCTTAAGAGTTCTTGAAAGCGCCTTTAATGAGCTTTTTGAAGGAACTTTTTGTCCCAACAATATAAATAATACGAATATTTTTATTCACCCTGGTAAAAAAGTTAAAAGTATTAAGGGTTTAATCACCAATTTTCACCTTCCAGAGTCAACTCTATTAATGCTGGTGAGTGCTCTCATTGGAAGAGAAAAAGTCCTTGAGCTTTATAAGTCCGCCGTAGCGTCTAAGTATCGGTTTTTTAGTTATGGTGACGCCATGTTTTTAGATCTAAATTAGGGTAATTTTACAAATATGGGTGTCATTAACCCCGTTTTAGTGTAATTGAAGGCATGTCCTTTTTTACACTTGAAAAAACAGATAAAAAAGCCCGTGCTGGGACTCTAAAAACAACTCATTCTGAGATTCAGACACCTGTTTTTATGCCTGTTGGCACTCGTGCGACGGTAAAATCTTTATCAAGTGAAGATTTGGACGAACTCGGTCCTCAGATTATTCTTGGAAATACATATCACTTATATCTTCGCCCAGGTCATGAACTTATTGAAAATGTTGCGGATGGGCTTCACGATTTCATGAGCTTTGATAAATCAATTTTGACTGATAGTGGTGGTTATCAAGTTTTTAGTCTAAGTGATTTAAATAAAATCACCGAAGATGGCGTCTGGTTTCAATCCCACATTGATGGAAGTAAACATTTTATTAGTCCTGAAAAATCAATGGAGATCCAAAAGGCCCTCGGTAGTGATATTGTCATGGCGTTTGATGAATGTCCGGCACTACCAAATACTGATGAAAAAATTAAAGAGGCCATCGACAGAACAATTCGGTGGGCCAAAAGATGCAAAGAATATAACTTAAAGCCCCATCAATTTCTCTTTGGAATTGTTCAAGGGGGGCTTAGTCTCGAGCTTCGAAAATACTGCCTTGAAGAATTAAATAAGCTTGATTTTCCAGGTATGGCGATTGGAGGACTAAGTGTCGGGGAAAAAAATGAAGAAATGGTCAAGCTTCTTCATGAATTTACTCCATTAATGCCGGAAAATAAGCCCAGATACTTAATGGGTGTGGGAACTCCACTTGATATCTTAAATGGAGTCGCCTCCGGTGTGGATATGTTTGATTGCGTCCTACCTACAAGAAACGCCAGAAATGGTCAGGCACTGACAAGCCAAGGCCCTTTAAATATCAAAAATGCGCAATTTAAAGAGGACAAGCAACCACTTGACCCTAATTGTTCTTGTCGAGTTTGTAAGAGATATTCTCGAAGCTATATAAGACACCTTTATACCGTTGGAGAGTATTTAGCCGGACAGCTAATTACTTTTCATAATATTCACTTTTATTTAAATATGATGCGTGACGTTAGGTCTTCTATTTTAGAAGACCGGTTTGACGAGTATCATCAAAACTTTTATAAAACCTACAACTTAGGTTGGAAAAACTAATTCAGGAGATAACGATGATTGATCTATTTATTGCCTCTGCAAACGCTCAAGACGCGACAGCTGCTGTTGCTCAACAAAGTCCATTAATGCAATTCGTTCCATTGGCGGTTGTATTTGGTATTTTCTATTTTTTAATGATTAAACCACAACAAAAAAAGCTAAAAGAGGAACAAGCAATGCTTGCTGCTCTAAATAGAGGTGATGAGGTTTACACTAAATCCGGGCTTCTGGGGAAAATCTATGGACTAACTGAAAAAGTAGTCACTCTTGACGTTGGAGAAAATACAAAACTTAAAGTTGTACGCTCCCAAATTGCGGGAAAATCAGATACAATTCTTAAAGAACAAAAGAAATAAAAGGATTTTTATGTTTGGCCTTGGCGGTGGAGAACTTTTACTTTTAGGAATTATAGCTTTGGTTTTTATTGGGCCAAAGAAGCTTCCGGAGTTAGCAAGAGGACTTGGCAAGGGCATTCGTGAATTTCAAAAAGCAAAAAGTGAATTATTAAATGAAGAAGGTGATGACTTAGTCGAACAATCTAAGCCATCGCCTTCTTTAAAAGATAACCCTAAAACGACTGACGCTGAGCAAGACTCCAAAGAAGATATAGAGATTTCTCCCTCAAAATCAAAAAACTCTTAAATTTACTTTTCTAAATTCTTGCCACTGGGAAACCAGATATCTTATAATTTCAAATAGTTTTATGTAGTGTAGATGATAAAAACGTATATTTCGTTTTTTTCACGTTTACTAAAGGTATTTTATGAGAAGTAGCTGGTGGTATCGATTTTCTTTTTTTCTCGTTTTATTAGTTGTCTCAGGGCTCTCAGTAGTCCCGACAGTTTTTGATCATAATGATCAAACGAAGTATCCAATTAAATCAAAGATTAATCTTGGACTTGATCTCCAAGGCGGTCTTTATATGATTATGGGAATTGATTTTAAAAAGGTATTTAAAGACGAAATTCTTGCTTATATGAGAAAGGCTGAATTTGTTCTCCAAGATCAAGGAATCAACTCCTCCCTAGGAGAAGGTGATTACTCCAACCCGGATGACCCATTTTACAGTATAAAAATCTCAAATCCTTCTGAGGTTCAAAGGGCCAAAGACAGAATTAGAGAATATTTTCCTAGCATTATTCGTTTAACAAAAGAAAATGGAAATGAGCTTTTTTATGGAATCTCTAGTTTAACTAAAACTCAAATTGAAGACCAGTCAGTTGGTAAATCAATTGAGGTAATAAGAAACAGAATTGATGAGTTTGGTGTAACGGAGCCAGAGATTGTTTCCCAAGGTAAAGACCGAATTGTTGTCGCCCTACCTGGGGTTAAAAATATTGAACGGGCAAAATCACTCATTGGTAAAACGGCTAAACTAGAATTTAAAATTGTTAACGACGATGTAAACTTTCCAGAAATTACAGCGAAGATAGAAGCCGCAAAAAAAGAGGGAATTGATTACAAAAAAGGTGATTTATTTTCTTCTTATTTATCAAAGCTAAATGAATACATGAAAGGAACTCTTCCGAAAGGCTATCAAATTGCTTTTGAAAAAAGAGTGAGTAACAAAACGAATGAACTCACTCAAATGATTCCTTACGTTGTTGAGGAAGTACCTCAGCTTACTGGTGATGACCTTCAAGATGCAGGAGTTCAAATTGATCAGCAAAAAAACCAGCCGTACGTCAATTTAGTTTTTAAGTCTCAAGGGGCAAAAAGATTTGAAGATATCACAGCGAAAAATCTTGGAAAAAGAATGGCCGTCATCCTTGATGGCAATGTCTACACGGCACCAAATATTCAATCTAGAATTGCTGGAGGTCGTGCGCAGATTACTTTAGGGACTGGTAATTTTAACAAAATGATGAAAGAAGCGAGGGACATTGCCCTAGTTCTAAGAGCTGGTGCTCTTCCGGTTGAGTTAGAATTTCAAGAGCAAAGAACTGTAGGGCCATCTCTTGGTGAAGATTCAATTATAAAAGCGCGATTTGCGGGTATTGTTGGCGCTATAATTGTTTTTATATTTATTCTTTTTTACTACCGAATTTCAGGACTAATTGCTTTAGTTACACTTAGTATAAATGTTCTTTTTGTTTTGGCCTGTCTTGTGGGTCTAGAAGCAACGTTAACTCTTCCTGGGATCGCTGGTATTGCTCTAACAATTGGTATGGCGGTCGATGCTAATATCATCATTTACGAGAGAATTAGAGAGGAAGTTAAGAAGGGTATATCAAACTATAAAGCTGTTGAAGGCGGTTTTGCCCAAGCTTTCTGGACGATAATTGATGCCAACATTACTACGGCCCTTGCGGGGATTGCTCTTTTAAACTTTGGTACAGGTCCAATTCGTGGTTTCGCCGTGACTTTGTTAATTGGAATATTTGTCACTGTTTACACCAGTTACTTTTTAGGCAACCTAATGTTTGAATTCTACATGAATAAAGTAGAAGGCCAAGAACTTAGTATTTAATAGAAGGATAAAAATATGATTCAAATATTCAAAAATAAAACAGACTATCGATTTACTAATTACTTTGGAATAACTTCTATTGCATCGACTGCGCTTGTTGTGGGAAGTTTATATCTAATTTTTTCAATGATGAACTATGGAGTTGACTTTAGAGGTGGTGCTGAAGTTCAGGCTAAGTTCAAGAACCCAGTCAGCGTCTCAGAGGTTCGAAGCTCTATCGAGAAGATTGGCTTTGAAGGGACAAGTGTTCAAAGAATTGGAGAGGAATCTGAAAATGAAGTACTTGTAAAAGTTCTTGCTGATAAAGGTGACCTTAACAAAGTAGAGTCAGAAATTGAAAAAGGGTTAACAACACGATTTGGTGAAGGGAATGTGGATATAAGAAAGGTTGATATTGTTGGACCTAAAGCAGGTGCAGAACTTAGACTCTCAGGCTTTCAGGCCATGGCATACGCTCTTCTTGCAATTATGATTTACATTGGACTTAGGTTTGATTTCAAATACGCACCAGGAGCTATTTTTGCGCTTTTCCATGATGTCTCCATTATTTTAGGAATTTTTGCTTTAACAGGAACTGAATTTACTCTTCAAACAGTTGCGGCTCTTTTGGCCGTGATTGGTTACTCTGTAAACGATACGGTTATTGTTTATGATCGTGTTCGAGAAAATGAAGAAAAGTTTTCAGGTAGTTCTTTATCTGAAAATATAAACCGCGCTGTTAATGACACCCTATCAAGAACAATCCTAACCTCTGGGACTACTTTATTTGTTTCAGGTGCGATGTTTATTTATGGTGGAGAGGCTATTCATAGCTTTTTCTTTGCGATTACTTTAGGAGTTCTTATTGGAACTTATTCATCTATTTTTGTTGCTGCTCCAGTTACCTTATTATTTGATAAATTTTTCGGAGAGGGGAACGAGGACAATTCTAATCAACGCGCGATGTCTTCTCACTAAACTCAAGTAATTTATACTTTTAAAAAAGGGCCATGAACTGGCCCTTTTTTTATTTTAATCATTAATTATTGGGTTTGACGTTACATCTCCAATCGATGGAACACACCCGTACCTTTTATCTGGAGGCCTCACAACTGTTTGTAAATCACTTTCTTGATTACCTGTGCCTATTTCACTGGCGGCCCTAATTGTGTAAATGTCCTGAGTTGATTTTCTAACATATGGGTCATTAATATCTGCAGGCCAATAAAACATTATTCTTTTACTTGTTGAAGTAATCTCATCTGGCTCTAGGTGTTGTCCATCTTCGTAGTAAAACCATATTTTTTTTAAAAGAGTTTCACGAATAAAAATAATATCTTGTCCTGCTTCAATTCTGTCGCCATTCTCATCGGTGAAGGCCAGTGCTTCTCGTTCGGCAATGTAGATACCTTCAGTATCTACTCCTATGTACTCTTTAAGAACTCTAAACAATGGATCACTTCCATTATATCTACTTTGGTCTGGGCAAAAACCTTGACCTGTATTGGTATCAATAAATGGAATCATAAAATATCCTAAAATAGTTAGATTGTTGTCGCTTTCGCTAGTTGCAATAACATTTGGCCATTTGAATAACGAAAATAATTTAACCTCTCTTGAAATACTATATTCATCTAAAAGTCTCGTTTGAATTTCATCATTAATATCTTCTTTGCCGTTGCCATCTGAATCGACGAATCTATTATCTCTATAGTTCCATATGGCAAAATGTTGAGGGATTTCTTCTAATCTTGGAAAAAGGGGAGAGTCGTCTGCTCCAAAGAGCATGTCATGACAAAAAAACCTTCCATCAGAAGTGTTTGGTATTGTCGGGGGTGGATTATTTGGTGAGTAATAGAAGTGAAACTTTACATAATCCAACGAAAAGAAACTGGCCGCATTATTAGGTCCAAACCTTGAGACACATGTATACATTGTCGCTGGGTGAATGCTTAAGGGCCCTCTTGTTGATACTTCTTTATCGGGATCAATTCTTCTTATCTGCACTGATCCACTCGTGGCACCACTGGTCGTTTCTTTTACCGTAAGTACGTATGTCTGATTTAAGGCGAGTGTTTTAATATCAACAGTGAAAGATGATTGTCCGGTAAAGGCCTTGATTGGTAAAGTAAATTTTCCGTTTCCGTCATTAAATTCAGCAACACAACTGGGATTTAGAAGCCCATCTCCAATCTCGATCGTGCACCAATTCTGCAGTGATCCAAGTGAAGGGTTTAGTAGAATAGATTCATTTAAAACGACTTCGCCAAACAGTAACTCTTCATTATTTGTGTTTTTTCCAGCACAAACTTGGGTACAATTATTTAATGTGATTGCCTTGCTATTTTGGCAACCACAAACAGAGCTTTTAAATTGAACGGCATTAGTAGGCCTGACAATCTCTTCAATACAAACACCTTTTGTGGCATCAATTGTTTCTTGTATTTCTATTAATTGTTCTTCACTTAAATCACTTGCTTCCTTTTCTTTTTCAAGTAGTGCAGTAATCTCATCTGTAGAGGCCTCCTTGAATCCATCAGGACAAGCATCAAGGCATTGAGTTCTAGCAACATCCAAAAATACATCCGCAAAAGCTCGACCACTTCCATCCTGGCAATCATCTACATCGGTAGTGTTATCTGTAAGAGTGAAATCTTGAATAATCGGAAGGCTTTGTCTTCCCTCTGATTCAACAAGTCCACTTAGGCAACTTGTTAATGTTAGCCCTAGAAGTGTTGTTAAACATAATATGTTTATTGTTTTAAAATTCATCACTCATTCTTTATCGCATTTTTATATGTATCCTTTAAATACTCTCACTTTTAAGGAAGAGGATTCCTGTTTTAATATTTATGTTCAGTAAATTTTAATTATTCTAATACCTTAGGAGTTATTTTTTACTTCTAAGCAAACCCTTAGATTGCCTTAAAAAATTATCATTTCCAGATTAAAGGTATTTAGCATTTTATCCGATAGTTAAATATCTGAAATATAAAAGATCAGGAGATAAGTAATGACTAAAGCAGATTTAATCGCCGCAATGGAAAAACAAGGTAATTTAAATCATAAGCAAGCCGAACATATAATAAATATAGCGTTCGAATCAATGATTCATGCTCTATACAATGATGAAAGAATTGAAATTAGAGGTTTTGGTTCTTTTGCCAATAGAAACTACAAGGCATATGAGGGAAGAAATCCAAAAACAGGAAAAATTGTTAAAGTGCCACCTAAAAAGGTGCCGTTTTTTAAAGTTGGAAAAGAGCTTAAAGAAATGGTTGATGCGGGCAAAGATAAATATGTCATTAGAGAGGCCTAAGCTTCTCCTCGTCCTACTAATTTGTCTTTTTAGCTTCAAGACGGTTGGTTCTGATATTTTATTTAGTATAAATAAAAATTCAAGTGTTAACTTTTACGATAAAAATAATAAATCTCTGTTTAAATTTAAAAAATATAAATCGGGTTTTAATATTTCCTTTGTTGAAGATAATAAAAGGAAACTAATTACCGTTTTTAATAATGGTTTTGAATTTAGAAAAAAAACGTATGTTATTGAAGATAAAAATTATAGATTGATAAATCTAGTAGAAATAAATAAATTAAATGAAGAAGAATCCATTTACAAAAATACTATTTTTATAAATGGATTAGCGTACTCTAAAAAAATTGTAACCAACTTAAATCAACCGAGTAAATCATCAAACAAAATAAACCCATTAGATTTTTTAGGCCACTCTGATTATCTTGAAGAAGTTGATTTCCAAGCAGGTAGGTGTTTACAAAAATATAATCTAGACAGTGATGTTATAGATTGGGCAGATGAAGTAATGTCTAATCTTGTGACCATTCCTTTCAATTATAATGATTACCTTGAGTTTAATGGATGTCGTGATCGATCAATCTGTAGAAAAAGTGAGTGCGTTATTAATAAAACAGATTTTTGTGAAAGTGGTGATAATGATGCATTTGAAACGATGATTGTCGGTGCTATGTCAGAGGGAATAGGCTGCCTTAAAAGTGTAAATCCATCTTTAGGGAAGTTGTTAATCGCAAGTCTTTATGATCAAAAGGTAAATAAAAATAAAAGATATAAAATAAATTGCTCAAGTTCAAATTATCAGGTTCCAGTAAAAGGCTTACAAGGTTTTGCAACAACACCATGTCATGATCAATTTCCCAATTTATCTGTATTAACGCCTGGATGTTATGATGGTGGATCAAAAATAAGTGGTAGAAATTTTAAGAGAAATGTTTTTCATGAATTAATGCATACCCTTGGTTATGTTCATGGAGTGGCTCCAGATATTCCTTATGGTTGTGGTAAACTTTGTTTTCCTTCTTTGAACCCCGCGTACTCAAGTGATCAAATGGTAAAGCTTAAAAACATTTGTCAGGAATCAGAAGAGGCGAGTGATTATTATGGAGGTGTTATAACTACGTTTAATAAAGCCAATGACAATGTATTACTGTTTTCTCATAAACCCGATTGGGCACTCGAAGATTACCGCTGGCGAGTTAATGATGTTAATGAAAATAGAGAGGATTACATCACTAGATTTCCCCAACTCAGTGATTACCAAGGTGATGATTTTACTACTTTGGGTGTGGGGTTAAGTTTAATTTCGAAACACTCTATTGCACTGAGTTCTCTTTTGTTTATACCAAATAACGATGAAACAAAATCACAATTAAATGTAACTAAAAATCTTTCTAAAATGTTTTTAAAATTTAGTGATAGTGATGTTCAGAAAATAGAAGAGCTATCTGAAATTTATAATACTGATAAAAAAGAATACATAGTTAAAATAAATTCCTTTGTTGATAGCCTAATGGATACAGTAACAGAAGGAATGGAGGCGGATGAAAAAAGTCGCATAGAGGGTGATTTAACTACATTCAAAGCGCTTTCTATGAAAAAAACATGCATTGATTTATTTGATAATGAGATTAATCTTGTGTCAGACTCTGCAGCGGTTGACGTATGTAATAAAAGTCCAATAGGGATTGATCTTTCTTATTGAGTTTTTTTATATAATGCTGTTCGTAGATTATTAATAAATTCAATTTTGTTCGTTTTAGCTATACACTTTAAAGGCTGGTGGTTTTCTAGAAAATAGGCGTAGTCTACTAGGGATTTACCTTCATATATTTTAATCTCCCCATTTTTATTTAATTTAATTTTAGTTTTAAGGAAATCATTACACGAAACATTCCAGTAAATGTGATGTGACCTTGAAATTTGTTTTGTTGATTTAATTTTAAACTTTAACGGTCCTTGGCAACTTTTTATTTCTATACCTTTTGAAAATAATTTTATATCAGCAACGGATTTATTGATTTTGAGTTTTATTATAAATTTATCTTTATTTAACTCATAGGTGCTCTCACAGTGATAATCAACAGCATTAGCTTCTATATTAAACAAAAATAAACATGAAATAACGTATGTAATTAACTTCAATTTTTACCCCTTGGGCGACAATATGGAATTGTATGACTTGAGCAATGAAGGTTTCCTTGTCCCATATGTGAATATTCGTAGGTCCTAATAAAGCGTGCTTTATTACCTCTAGTTTTCATACTTTTTGCTAAAAAATTTCGAAAAGCAGGAACCTCATTGTCACTGTAGATCATCGTTTTATTTAAAAAAACGCCGTTTGTTGGACTTGGGAAAAATGAAATAGAGTCCCCTTCTTTTGATAGTTCTTTAACACCATTAGTTTCGATCATCTTGTTTGCTGGACTTTCTGAATAGAAATAATCAGGAACCTTTAAAACATCTATAAATGGTTTACACTGAGGTAGTCGATTAAATATTGTTGATTTTATTTTTTGAAGGTTTTTATTCATAGTCGTTTCTATAAGTTTATTTAGTTCAAAAAGCTTTGGAGAGTTTTTAATTCCAGATACAAAGTCTTTATTTGTCATATTTTTTATTATTTTCTCATCACATTCTTTTCTTTTTTTTGCCTTTAACTTTCTTCCTACTTTTGCATATAAATTACTTGGCAGGATTAAATTGTATACACCTTTTGAACCTTGTGGGACGTCTGGTAGTGGTTTTGTTGGCTGGACCTTTTTTGTTGGTATTCTTTGATAAATTTCACATAACTTTGGTAATCTATTTGAATAATAAGGCCTAGGCGAAACACCCAATGCGGGGGGGGTTAACAATTTTTGATTTGGGTTGTTTTCAAGTATCTCAAGTGCTTTCATTGGACTTGCAAGATTAATCGTAAAGTTACATCCAGAAGGGACATTTGTATTCTTGTTTCCTGGAGTTATTTTTATAATCTCATCAACGTGTCCAACTTTAAGCCAGCTTGTAAAAATTTGACTGTGGTCATTTTTATCTTGGCATATACTTTGGGCAAGTCCATCTCCAAGGTTATCACCATATAGACAACCTCCTCCCGGTAGCCCCTCAAGGTTTCCTCCCATCTCTCCATTCCCAGATGATCTGGGGTCATTTGGCAGTGGACTTCCCGTAGTTGTTAAACAAGAACTATCGGAAAGTACACTAGTGATTTCCTCCGTTGATTTGCGGCTCTTTCCAAATTTAGATCGATAGCTATCAAAGTTTCTTAAAGTCGGTTGGCCAGTTGATGGGTTGTAAAAAGTTTCAAAATAATCTTGCTGCCATGTATAGCCACTTGTATCAGCCTGAACTATTTTATCAATTACCTTATCAATAAATTTCGAGGGGTAACCATAGTCCCGTAGATTATCTTCAACTAATTGTTTAATTCTTTTAATTTTATTGTCTTGTTTTATGGGGATAATAAAAAGTGGGATAGTATCCGGGTCTTTATCCTTGTATGCTTTAATTGCTTCCAAGATAAATAATCCTGGTGTCTGGTAGCTAAGATTTGATGTGTTATATGGAGAGTTTGATATAACAACGGCCTGGGTTGGGTAGGTATCATCTAATATTCTACTGCTTCCAGTAGGACATTTCTTTGCGTGTAAACTTTGAGTTGGGCAATCAGGTGAGTTTGAGAAAAGATTTTTTAAAAAAGCAGAGGACTTTGAAGAAAATACGAAGGTTAAAACGATTGAAATAAAGGTGATTTTCATTGAACACATCCATGTAATTCACCTATAAGTCTAGCATAGACAACTTTATTACTTAAACATGTTGGCGAGTGAATAAAATGCCGGTAAAAAATGCGCTGAACAACAGCGCATTAATGAGAAATCTTGATTTTTTATTTAGAGGAGCTGCCCCATGTTCCGCCAATAGTGACGCCACCATAAGTAGAATTGTACTGGGTTCCATCAGCTAAGGTATTTTGTCCTTGTTCAAATTCAAGTCCAAGCCTCAAGCTGTTTGTTAGATTAACTGTAGCTTCCGCTGTTTTACTAATTTCATGGCCAGTGGAAAAAGCACTTTGCCTCATCTCTGCATTTCCAACAATCCTGACAACATCTTCAATGTTTAATTCTGCTCCAGCGTATAGAGCAGGGTCAAAAATACCATCTCGCTTACCAACTTCAAGACCAAGTCCTATGCCTGCATGAGCGGACAAGTGAGAGTTTTCTCCCATGTCAATTTGAGCACCTAGTCCTGTACCATAGTCAAGTAACATAAATGAACCTGAGTTATCTACTCCATCGTGTTTATACGTTAAAAATGAGTTTTTTCGGTGAACATATGGCCTGATTCCCCGCTCAGAGGTGGTGAATGATTTTTTTTGATCAGTTCCAAAAATGTCCACTTCGATTTTTTGTTGAGCTTCTTGCCCAGAGTTTGAAATTATATGAATTGGTTTAAAAGATATCTTACTCTCGTCTCTGGTGACTTCTGCACCAGTATCAATTTCTACAGACGAAGATAGCTCAAACCCCATTCTTTCTACATGAGGATTATATTTACCTTGAATCTCAGTTTCACTTTTTACGACTTTTGCTTTTTCTTCGGCAAATATAGTAGGAGTGGCAAACATTGTAGAGACTAGTGTGGTCAATAAGACTTTTTTCATGATTAATCCTTTATGCAGTAAATTGGAACTTTAAATTAAATAGCAATGTATAGACCATTTTGATTGTGTGCAGGTAAGTAGTTAAATTTGATATGCGTTAATAAAATCATTACGTGTATAAAGATTAAACACCTATAATTTAGTCACTCGAAAGAGGTTTTTTGGCAATTTTTAGAAGAATTTGCCTCTCGTGATTATTGACATTTCAAGAGTTTAGAATCATTATCTCTACTTCTTTGGGAGACGTGCCTGAGTGGTCCAAAGGAACGGTTTGCAAAACCGTACAGTCGCCGGTTCAAATCCGGCCGTCTCCTCCACCGTAATCACTAACATTTTGATCATTTTTAGTTACTTCAAGTAAATTGTTGTAATTATTCGTATGTGGTTTCAGTAAGTTATCTTTCTTACATTGATGAAACTTCCTCGTACTTCCTCTTACTTCTTCCAGTGGGCTTAATTGTGCTAACTTTTGTGCTAAACGAATTTTACCACCCAAATATTAAGCCAAAAGACCACGCAAAGCTTCTTTCATTTTAACCATTCTAAGTTTTGAACTTGTTTGCCCAAGGGGGACACGCAGCGTGGTCCCTTGCTCGGTACGCAAAAAGATACGCTGAGTATCCACCATTTTAAGGAGGTTGAAATGGCACTGGATGATTACAACTCTAAAAATGGAGAGTCCTTAAGCCTTGGTGAGTATCTTGTTAAGCAACTAAAAATATAATCTGTAAAATATTTACTATTTTTTATCTAAGATTCGGTTAGAAAAATACATAAAGATTTTTCTAATAAGAAAAAAAAAGATATTAATTTTTATATTTTTAAAAAAGCGATAGGAGAAGTTTTGAAAAAGATTTTGTTATTATTTTTTGTATTCTTATTTTCAAGTTCAGTTTTTGCGGCCTTAGACAGGCAGAGTGCGGCAAGTTTGAGTGAGAAATTAAGTAATTGTTATTGCAAGGCTATAGAGGGAACGCAAACCAGATGCTTACCAATTATTGCTTCCGCGGGGAATATCGATTGTAGAAGGCTTTGTCGTTACAAGATTAGGACGGCGAAGAGGTTTTGGTCAACTTATGCGGAGCTTGCCCATGCTTGTATAGGGAAGTTTAGTGAAACTGGCTCTGTGTGGGAAGATGTATGGAATGAAATTCCTTAATTAGCCTCTGAAATTTAATGAAATTTATTTTTATTATTTTAAGTATATCTATTTTTGGTTGTGCCTCAACAAAGAAAAAAGTAGTGCGTCAGTGACGCCGGAAAAAAGGTAAAGATAGTAAAGTCTACGCCCAGTCGAAAAATATGTAGCGAAATAAAAGAAATATATGCAAATGGCTATTTCGCTCTAGGTGTTAGAATAATGTTAAGAAATTTTACAGCAGAACTTGGTGGTAATTTAGTTGTTCTCGATACGAATAATCAAGATGGTGGCTGGGTAACTATGACTGGTAGAGCTTTTAAGTGTAAATAATAAAATGAGAAAATCATAATCTTAGAAGGCATCCAATTGGGTGCCTTTTTTTAACGAAAATTCGTGAGGTTTGTTGATTGAATTCGTAAAATAATCTTTGTTATTAAACTCCTTGTTAATTAATCGAACAAGGAGTTATCTGTGAAAAATTCAAATAAATTAATCTTTGGAAGAGTAGGGCATGATTTAGAAATTAAATATACCACTTCAGGAAAAGCAGTGTGTGAGTTCAGTCTCGCAGAAAATGATGGCGAGAGTACTCAGTGGCATAAAGTAATTTTGTGGGAAGATTTGGCCGAGTATGGAGTGGTTGAGATCAAGAAAGGATATAGAGTTTTTGTGCGACTTTCAAAGGAATGTTTATCTCAGGCATATATCAAGAAAAAAAAACCTCGTTAACAGAGAATTTAAGTATGGAACCGCGTACCTTTTTGTCTTTTAAAATATTAAAACCTCAGATACAAGTATTCTTTTTGCAAAACTCATTGATAAAATAAACAAAAATTTTAATAAAACTTTAGCAAGGTAATAAACGATGCCTTTTTTAATTGGAATCGATACTGCTTTTCCTGCAAATTACTATTCTCAAGATAAGTTGATCGAAGAGCTTTCTCACTTGTGGAAAGGTAAAATTAGAAATATCGATCGTATTAAAAAACTACATGAGAATGTACAGGTAAGAGGAAGAAGTCTCGCATGCGAATTAACGCGTTATTTTTCTTTTGAAAACTTCGATGAAAAAAATGATGAATTTCTCAAAACATCTGTTAATTTGATGGAAAATGCTGTTAATAAAATCCTTACAAGATATAAAATCTCACCGGCAGATATAAGTTCTATTTGGAGTAATACTGTTACGGGTTTTGCCATTCCTGGACTTGAGGCGCGCTTAATGAATCGAATTGATTTTGATTCAAAAACCAAAAGAGTACCGATCATGGGGCTTGGGTGCATGGCGGGTGCAGCGGGTATAAATCGAGTCGCTGATTATTTAAAAGGGCACCCTAGCGAAGCTGTCTTATTTATTTCAGTAGAACTATGTAGTTTAACTGTTCAGATGCAAGATTTATCTCCTGCAAACATCGTTTCTACTGGACTGTTTGGAGATGGATGTGCCGTTGTTTTAATGGTCGGTGACAAGCATGCCCTAAGAGAACAAGCTACACTTGAATTTATCGACTCGCGAAGTGAATTCTTTAAAGACAGTGAGCGTGTGATGGGATGGCAAGTCGGAGAAAAGGGGTTGTCGATTATTCTCTCTCGCGGTGTTCCGGAAATTACAGAACAAAAATTACCTGGCCCTTTAGGTGAATTTTTAGGTCAAAACAATATACAACAAAGGGATATCTCCACCTATCTCGCACACCCTGGTGGACCTAAAGTTTTATGGGCAATGGAGAAAGTATTCGATTTACCACAAGGTGGATTAAAACATTCTTGGGAGAGTTTAAGTGAAAACGGTAATATGAGTAGTGTATCAGTTTTAGATATTATGGAGAGAACGTTCAAAAATGATAGACAAAAAACAGGTGAATATGCCTTAAGTGTAGCTATGGGACCAGCTTTTAGTGCTGAGTTTGGGTTATTTAAATGGGTATAGTGTTTCTTCTCCTCATCATTTTTACAATCTGCCAACGATTGTATGAATTAAAAATTTCATCGCGAAATATTGCATATATCGTGAGTAAGGGTGGTTTTGTTGTTAAGGAAGTAAATTATCTGTTCATGGTGTTGCTGCATTCATCTTGGCTGCTTGTTTTACTTTTTTTTGCGGTTGAACATTTTAGCCTTGATTTCCGTCAATCTCTTGATGTCTTAGAAATTTTAGGATTAGTTTTATTTATTTCTGGGCAAATAATTAGGATCCATGCCATTAAAACATTAGGATATCGTTGGACAACTAAGATCGCTATTTCGAGTGAGCAGTTCGTTATAAAAAAGGGAATGTATAAATATATAAGACATCCAAATTATGTTGGTGTTAGCTTTGAAATAATTGGACTCCCTCTGGTTGGCGGTCTGCTCGGAGTTGGTATCATTTATTCTGTTCTCAATTTCATTATTCTTTATTTTAGAATCCGTTTAGAGGAAAAGTATTTGGATAAATATAACTACGGAGAATGTAATAATCCATGACAGCAGAATTTTATAAAGAGGGAGTAGCTATAATAGGTGGAGGTCCTGTCGGGTTATTTCTCGCTATAAAGTTCTCCCTTAAAAATATTCCTGTTGATTTGTATGAGAAAAAATCTTGGCCTATAGATAAAACTTGTGGGCAGGGTGTTATGCCTCGTGGAATTTTACTTCTTAGAGGTATTGGTATTGATACTGATTCCATTGGATATCCATTCTCCGGTATTACATTTATTGATGATGGAACTCATTTGAGAGGACGTGTAAAAGGAAATTCAAGAGGAATAAAACGCAAGGATTTATCGCTTTGCTTGTATAATAAATGTAAAGAGAATCATTTAATATCTCTTTTTAATGAAGAAGTAAGTGTTGTTGATAATGGCAAATCAGTTCTCCTTACTCGCGAAGATGGAAAAAACTATCATTATGATAAAATATATTGTTGTGATGGAATGTTTTCACCATCGAGATTGAAATTAAAGCAAGATAAATTAAGTTTTGGAGCGAAAATTTTAGGCCGACGGATGGGGGCACGATTTCATGTGCCAATATCTTCATGGTCTAAAAATGTTGAAGTTTATTGGAAAGATGGAATTGAGTGTTATGTAACTCCTGTCAGTAACGATGAGGTAGAGCTTGCTTTTATATGGTATCAAGATCGCTATTCTCATTCCTACGTAAAAAACAACCTCAATAATTTATTTCCTGAAGTTTTTAACCATTTTCCTGATTTTAGTATTGATGATTATATGGCATCAGGTCCTTTTAGCCTGCGCTCCAAAAGTTTGTTCTTTAAAAACGTAACTTTTGTCGGTGATTCATATTGCTTCATTGACGGTATAACGGGAGAGGGGTTGAGTATAGGTTTTTACAGTGCTGATTTGTTAGTTAATGGTTATAATACACGCCGATTTTTACTTAAATTAAAAATAACATCCATCTATTTTAAATACAGTTTTTTTGTCTATTTATTACTCCTTATAAGTAGGTGTAAGAGTTTTCGTCGAATTATATTTAAACTGGTCGGTCGGAGTAAATTATTTTCGGCGATCATCAACTCTAGTAGAGTTTAATGCACCTAAGTTATAGTATTAAAATATTGTTGTTATTGATATCTAAGGAAATACAGTATGAATTGCCAAAATGCCTCGATTTCTTTTAAATATACTGTATTAACTAATGGTAGGAATTCAAATGTCAAAAGACCCAACCCGTAAATGTCAAGGATGCCCATCACGTTTAGATGGCATTTTTTGTGATTTAAGTAATGACTTACTTTCTGATTTAAGTTCGCATAAGGTAACGAATAAATATAAGAAAGGACAAACCCTTTTTGTTGAAGGAAATCCAACGTATGGCCTGTACTGTATAAGTACGGGTAATATTAAGATTTCAAAAATGAGTAAAGATGGTAAGGAGAGAATTGTTCGATTGGCAACAGGTGGTGACGTACTTGGCCATAGGAGTTTATTTACCGAAAAATACTATTCAGCGACTGCAACGGCGTTAGAAGATACAAAAGTTTGCTTCATTGATAAGATATATATCCTTAAACTAGTACAGTCAGAGCCATCTGTAGCGAGTCGTTTGATTACAAAACTTGGAGAAAATCTTGGTGTGAGTGAAAATAAAATCGCTTCATATTCACAACGAAATGTCTTTGAAAGAGTTGCTGAACTACTACTTACATTGAATGCATCCCACGGTGAAGTTGTTGAAAACGGATCAAGGATAAATTTAATTTTAACAAGAGAAGAAATGGCGTCATATCTTGGAACGGCGACAGAAACACTCATTCGATGCCTATCTGAAATTAAAGAAAACAATGTAATAACTCAGAGTGGAAAAAAAATAATCATTTTAGATGAAGAGAAATTAATTGAGTATGCTAATATACAATATTAAAAAAATTATCTGATCTACATCATATATTTATCGAAATAGATTGTTATGCTCTAGAGATGGACAATGGTAAAGAATCAGATCTTGTAATTAAAACTGTTAATGCCAGTTTCATGAATGAAACTATGAGATTTTTCGATATTGTAGAATATAACAATGAGGAATTTCTAATTTATAAAGGTCATGTACCCAAAGTTGGTTTCATTCTCAAAGAAGGCGTAATGAAGGCTTTGGATTCCAAAACAGAGAAAACCTTGTCGCAGTACTCAATCATTGGCGTGAAAGAACTCCTTGGTAACTCGCCGCTAGGCTATTCACTCAAAACGTATCCTGGAACAAAAGTATATGTTGTTGATAAAAGCACTATAATTAAAATCAAAAAATTAGAAATTAAACACATAGAATATTTTTTCGAATAAGATATTTTATTTTTCAGCAGAAAGGTCTAACAAGAGGTCATTTACATGATCTTGCGTTACATGATCCATTGATACAAACTTGAACCAACTTGGCGAATGATGATTATCTGGCACTAAGTTAAATTTTTTAAAAACTTCATATGCTACAAAACGTGCATCAATCGCAACAATATTCATAAAAGGATTTTGATAAAAGGGAATATCTAAATTTCTAAGTCCATTGGCAAGTTGATTACTTCTTGCAAGAAGAGATTCACAATATTTTTTTCTACCTCTTGATCCATAAGACATTAAAATCATCCAAATGGCTACCGCGTTTGCCCCAGACCTGCTTCCGCATAGAGTATTGTCATTGCCTTGAATATAGCTGGCACCTTTATTTTCTAAGCAATCCATGTAACCCTTTCGAGCAATATACATCCCTGTTCCGTACGGTGCTTGCAATAACTTATGGGCATCTAGAGAGAAGGACATAATTTTTTCATTTTGAAATGATAATAAATTTTTATTATTGGTAAATGGATACAAAAAACCACCGAAGGCCGCATCTACATGAATAACATATTCGACTTTTTCTTTATCTAAAATATTTTCAAAAATACTTGAGTTATCAACGGAGCCAAACATCGTCGTCCCCATATTTAAGATTACGATAAAATAATTAATTCCATTTTTTTTCGAAAATCGTATTTTCTCTTTGAGTATTTCCTTGTCAATTTCCCGATTTTTATTATTTACAGTTATAGGAATTGATCTAATGTTCATTAGGTCAGCGGCCTTAGATATTGAATAATGTGTATCTACTGTATGAATTATACCTACGGATGAGAAATCAATGTTGAATTTTTCTTTTAAGTAATTTCTAGCATTCCAAATTCCTACAATGTTTGACTCTGTCCCGCCTGGGGAAACATACCCATCGTAATCACTTTTTTTTGCTTTTAATATTTCGCACGCGCATATTTTAATTACTTCTCTTTCAAGCTCTTGAGTTCCTTTGAAAAATACTTCGGAATCGCCTGATGTATGTAACCCAATATGATTAGGATTTGAAACAAAGGTTGTCAAATAGGGGCAATCATTTAGAAGATTTTCGTCTATGGGAAACACCTTTTTATCAAGGTAAGTACCGGGAATTCCAACTATTGTATCCCTGTAGAAATCAGCATTTTCGTTTAAGCAATTTAAAACTCTAGATGTAACCTGTTTTGAAGAAAGCTTTGACCAGAACATACTTAATCTATATTCATTTCGTAATCAGCAGCAATTTTTTCTGGATATACTAGCCCTACTTTTTCGAGCCTTTTCTTAACAAGGTCTAAGTATTCACTCCTTAAGTCCTCTGGTCGTGATGGTTTTAAACCAAGCTCATGATACATTTTAAAATGCTTACTATCGACTGAGTCTCTACCATAAAAACCTAAACCAAATGGTAATAGCTTCTCGACTGATTGTTGTAACTTTTGCCTACCTTCTTGTCCATCAAACTCAATCACACGCTTTGCTGCCCATTCACCAAAATTCAGATGCCCGAGTTCCTCTTTAAATATTCTTTCACTAACAATCGCCCATGGTTTATAACTAGAATTTTTATATTGGCCTAAAAATGCTACCGCTCCTGGGGTAACAACAAGTGAGAAAACAGCAACATCCTCCCAACTTTGAAATATCTTGGACCAATTTTCATATTTAAAAGCATTTATTATTTTTGTTCCACCGGGAGAAGATTCTTTTGGGTTTTGAACTATCGATTTAACTCTTTCGTTTACATTTACTCCAAGGTCCCTAAGGATGTTCCAGAGGTAAACCCCGTGACCAAATTCCTCTTTTACTTTTTTAGCTAAACGTAATGCTTCTTCTGGCCTTGGTGCAAATCTTAAGTTTTCACTTACCCTTATGCCGCCCATAAACTCTGAATCAGCCTGGAAGCTGAGCAAGCTAATTAAAGCCTTTTTATATTCGCTTGGAAGATCTTCTGGCCCCAAAAAATATTCTGGCCCATATAATAAGTCGGTCATAATATATTCCTTAAGTTTGGTTATTATAAAAAATGTGGCATCTTTTATTAAAGTAAAATTAAATCCTAGTCTATTCTTCAAGCAGTCCTACATGAACTCCTGCTTTAGGGTTAATTTCATTAGCAATATAGGTAGCTAAGTCATTAAAATCTTCTTGAGTTAGTTTTTTTATTTTACTTTTCATCGACGCCGTATATTTACTTTTTCTAACCGATGATTTGTCCTTTCCTTGAATTGCCGATAATTGAGTAACAATGTAAGACTCATTTAGGCCTGCTATCCTGGGGCCAGCCATTGCGGTAAGCTTTAATTTTCCTTTTTTTATTTTAGCTTTTCCCATTCCATCTTTTCGATGGCAAGTATAGCATGATTTTTTCTTGAAAAGTTTTTTCCCGTTCTTCGGGTTTCCTACATATTCTGCGTTTGAGAAAAATGAAAATAAAAGAGTGGGTATTAAAATTAGGTATTTTTTTTTCATTATTATTTCCTTTCTTGAATCTATTTATGTAATCACTTAAAAGCTAAAAATTAGAAATCGATAATAATATGTGAGCAGCAAAGTAAACATGATAAATATCATACTTTTAGCACCTAATTATCAATATTATTAACTGGAAAGGTCAGTTAATAATATTACTAATTAAATTATGATCATAAAAAATATGAAATTAGAAAATTTCGAGATATTTAATATATGAACCAACAAAATCATTTACTTTGTTCACATTGTGGAAGCCAGGCTATAGAAGGCATTTCCTCAAGCGATTCAAAATATACGTTTTGCTGTAATGGCTGTAAGTTAATATTCTTTTGCATTCAAGATAGTGGATTACATAACTTTTATGATATTATGAAATCTCAAGGCGAAAAAATTGTTACGGCAAGTGAAGAAATAACAGAATACGAATACTTGAAGGAAATAGATTTTCATGAAAAATTTTCTTCAGGGGACTCAAAAAATTGTTATTTTTTCTACATTCAAGGAATTGAGTGTCTCGCGTGTTCTTGGATCTTCTCCAACTTAACATCAATTAATAAAGATTTAAAAAATTCAAATTTTCGTTCAGAAAGTAATGTGCTAGAGCTGACAGTTGATGACCATAAAAGTCTTTATGACATTGTAAAGTTTGTCGCGAAACTTGGTTATAAGGTTGTTCCTATTAAAAACATAGAAGAAGCTAACCTTCACTATCAAAATGAAAAAAAATCTGACCTTATCAGAATTGGTATCACTGGAAGCTTATGGATGAATATAATGATTTTTTCTGTTTCATTATATAGTGGTGCTAGTGATTATTTCACTCTTTATTTTAAATACATTCAAGCTTTATTGTTTTTACCTATAATGACCTTTAGTTCCTACCCATTCTATAAGAACCTAATAACTGGTCTAAAAAATAAAAAAACGTCAATAGACTTTCCAATTGTTTTATCTATTATCTTGGGATCTATATTAAGCTATTTATCGTTATATAAAGGTGGAGAAAAATTTTACTTTGATTCTATTTCAATGTTTATTTTTTTAATCTTGGGCTCAAGATATGCTTTATCTTATTTATACAGGAAAGAAGCCACATCTAGCCCCATAAAAGCGATTTACGGGCAGCAGCAAGCCTTATTAATAGACAACGAAAAAATAAAATTCATTCACCTCTCTCAAGTTAAATCAGGTGATAAAATTTTAGTTAAATCAGGATGCATTGTACCGATCAGTGGAGATTTATTAAATATATCATCACATTTTAATGAATCTCTTGTTACAGGTGAGTCAACTCCAGTTATTAGAAATGTTGGCGAAAATATAAGATCTGGAGCAAAGAACTTAACTAATGACGTTATTATCAAAACAAACTTTAAAAGCAATACAAATAGTTTTCACGATTATTTGTCTGCACTAAATTTTTCTACTGCGAGCTTGGAAAAACATGCGAGTTTTGGCAGCGCCTATTCTCTTGTTCTTTTATTTTTATTATTGTTCATCTCATTATTGTTTTTAATTTTAAATCCAATAAATGTAGCATATGAAAAAATTCTTTCACTTATGATAATATGCTGCCCATGTGCATTAGGTATTGGAATGCCATTGGCTACAATATTAAAAATTAAACGCCTTTCCAAAAAAGGTATCGCGATTAGAGATAAAGCAATTTTTGAAAAATTCAATGATATAGAAAAACTCTGTTTTGACAAAACAGGTACATTAACATCAGGAAGATACAAGGTAAAAAAGACATTAGGGAATCTCGAATACTTAAGTCTAATTATCGCTCTCGAAAAAAGATCAGAGCATCCAACAGCACTTTTTCTTTGTGATAAATTTAAAGAATATGACAAAAATTATCCTGTGCATGACTTTATTGAAACTCCTGGAGAGGGAGTTAGCGGAGTAATTGGTGATAGATATTGCACGATACATTCTAATGTAAATGGAGTTATTCATTTTTCAATTGATAACGAAATTGTTTTTAAAATATATCTAGAGGAAGAATACATAACGCAAAATATCCATATTTTACAAGAACTCTCAAAAAAATATCAGATAGAAATCCTAACAGGAGATAGAAAAAAGAATATGCATTTATTTCTTCAGAAATGTGGAGAAATTCCTAACTTGACTAGTTATCATTCTCTGAGCCCACAACAAAAGAAAGAGCATATTAAATCGAATGTTAATACTATTTTTATTGGTGATGGGCTCAATGATATTTTAGCGATGAAGGAATCGTTACTTTCAATTTCAATGAATGCGAGCAAACTTGTAAATGATATGTGCAGTGTCGTATTTTGGGATGGTGATCTAAAAAAACTTCAATTACTTTTAGAAGAAATTTCTCATTTGCATCTTTCCGTAAAGAAAATAATTATGATTTCTATTTTATATAATATTGTTGGGATAACTTTAGTCGTCTTTCAAATTGCGGGGCCATTGACTGCAGCTTTTTTAATGCCACTCAGCTCCTTTATTGTAGTGATTTTTACAATATTGAGCTCAAGGAGATACGTCTAAAATGGAAGTACTTCTTTTAACAATTCCAATTTCTCTATGTTTAGCCGGTCTGTTTTTAGGCCTTTTTATCTGGTCAGTTAATTCCGGTCAAATGGACGAATTAGAATCAAAAAAAAATATCATTTTCAATAAACCAAAAGGAATTTTAGATGAACACAATCAATGAGACTAAGGATTTAGTCGAAGTCAGTTATGATGACAAGGTCGTAAAGGCTTTTACTCTCGCTACTCTGCTTTGGGGAGCAGTCGCCATGCTTTTAGGCACAACGATAGCATTTCAACTTGCGGATTTTAATTTTAATTTTAATCTCCCTTGGTTAACTTTTGGACGTTTACGTCCTCTGCATACAAATGCAGCAATTTTTGCATTTGTCGGAAACGGTATGTTTGCAGGTATTTACTACTCTTTACAAAGATTACTAAAAACACGTTTATTTAGTGATAAGTTAAGTTGGATTCATTTTTGGGGTTGGCAATCAATTATCGTACTTGCTGCAATTACACTTCCTTTAGGCTTTACTCAGGGAAAAGAATATGCCGAACTCATTTGGCCGATTGATCTGGCGATCACAGTTATTTGGGTTGTATTCGCTGTAAATTTCTTTGCAACATTAAAAATTCGAAGAGAAAAACATATATATGTCGCGATTTGGTTCTATATTGCCACTATAATTACAGTTGCCTTGCTTCACATCGTTAACTCTATTTCAATCCCTGTTTCATGGATGCAAAGCTATTCGTTTTTCGCAGGTGCACAAGACGCGCTTGTACAGTGGTGGTATGGACATAATGCTGTAGCATTTTTTCTTACAACGCCAATGCTCGGCATGATGTATTACTTTGTCCCAAAAGCTGCAGAAAGACCTGTCTATAGCTATAGACTTTCTATCATTCACTTTTGGTCACTAGTATTTATTTATATATGGGCTGGACCTCACCATCTACTATATACAGCGCTTCCAGAGTGGATTCAAACATTAGGTATGGCGTTCTCTGTTGCTCTCTGGGCGCCAAGCTGGGGCGGGATGATCAATGGACTTCTCACTCTAAGAGGGAAGTGGGATAAGGTACGAACAGATCCTACTCTAAAGTTCCTTGCAACAGCAGTTACCTTTTATGGCATGGCGACCTTTGAAGGTCCTCTCTTAGCGATTAAATCAGTAAATGCCATAGGTCACTATACGGACTGGATCGTTGGCCATGTACATGCGGGGACAATTGGTTGGAATTATATGCTCATTGCAGGAATGTTGTACTACATGGTTCCAAAATTATGGAAAACGGAGATCTATTCAATCTCTATTGCTAACATGCAGTTTTGGACAGCGACTTTAGGCCTTGTTTTATATGTTATATCGATGTGGATTGCTGGAATAACTCAGGGAATGATGTGGATGGCGATATCTCCAGATACAGGTACACTTGTATACCCGAATTTTATCGAAACAGTAACTCGTATCATTCCTATGTATTGGGTAAGGGCCGTTGGCGGAGTTCTTGTTTTGTCTAGTTTCATTATGATGATTTATAACTTCTATAAAACAATCAAGAATAGTGTGGCAACTCCTGAAGATAAATTTTTAGTACCACGGATTACTCATGATGATGGACATTTAGAATCTACCCATCGAAGGCTCGAAGGACTGCCTGCTATTTTTTCGATTCTTGTTACTTTAGGAGTTCTTATTGGAACAATAATAGAAATAGCACCAACATTTTTATCTCAAAACTTTATAGAAAAAAAAGAGGAGATCACACCCTATACTCCACTTCAGTTAATAGGTCGTGATATTTATATTAGAGAAGGCTGTTATACATGCCACTCTCAAATGATTCGTCCAATGGTTTCAGAAAAACTTAGATATGGTCAACCTAGTCATATTTCCGAGTCTATGTACGATCACCCTTTTCAGTGGGGATCGCGAAGAGTTGGGCCAGACCTTGCCCGCGTTGGTGGAAAATATCCGCATATGTGGCACTACAGACATATGATTAACCCAAGGGATATCTCGCCAAGTTCAATTATGCCAAATTATAGCTGGCTAATAAAAAATGACATTGAATATAAACAATTAAGTAAAAAGATCAATGTGATGAAATCGTTAGGTGTTCCCTACGAAGAGGATCAAATTAAAAACTCTGTGACATTAGCTAAGGAAGAAGCTGATGATATTGCTTCATACTTGATCGAAGCAGGCGTACCAGAAAAAATAAAAAATAAAGAGATTGTTGCACTAATTGCCTACTTACAAAAGCTAGGAACAGATCTAGAGATTGAAGAAGAAGAAGAAGAAGAAGAAGAAGAAGAAGAAGAAGAAGAAGAAGAAGAAGAAGAAGAAGAAGAAGAAGAAGAAGAAGAAGAAGAAGAAGAAGAAGGTCAAGAATGAAATCACAGGCATTTGCTAATTTTACATTAACGTACTTACCAGTATTAGGACTATTTCTTTTCCTGTTCATTTTCATCTGTGTGTGCTGCTGGCTACTTAGAAGTCAATCGAAAGAATTTTACACTAAACTAAGTATGATTCCATTTACAAAGGATAAACAATGAACAAAGAAGAAAAAGAAGTATTATTAGATCATAACTATGATGGAATACAAGAGTTTGATTTTTCTCTTCCAAATTGGTGGCTTGCTACATTCTGGGGTGGGATAATTTTCGCTGCCATTTATATACCCTATTATATTTTTGGTGCTGGGAACTCACTTCAGCATGAATATTTTGCAGACGCCGAGCAAACACGAAAAATAAGACAAAATTATATTAAGAGATTGAAAAATTTCGATGATAATAAATTTCAACAATATCGATCAGATTCAAATTTGAGGTTATTTGGGAAATCCGTATTCGAAGACAACTGCATGGCCTGTCATAATAAAAATGCAGCAGGTGACATCGGCCCGAACCTAACGGATAACCACTGGCTACTAATAGAGGGAAGTAATAAAGAATTATTTCAATTTATAATATCAGGGAACCCTGATGCAGGAATGCCAGCATGGGGAGAAACTTTATCCAAGGATAGCTTATATGCTGTAGTCTCTTACATCAAAAGTATAAAAGGGTTTAAGCATATAGACCCTCCTGCTAAAGAGCCACAAGGTGATAAATATCCTTAAGGAAATTAATGAGTAGAAATGAACTACATAGAGAGAGGTTGGGAACGACAGATGAAAACGGTCGTCGAGTATATCTCTACCCTCAAGAGGTAAAAGGGAAGTGGAGCAAGTATAGGACAATAGTCTATATTTTTTTAATTCTAGTATATCTAATATTTCCATGGATTAAAATTAATGGCATACAATCATTTTTAATAGATATACCAAATAGAGAGTTCTTTATATTGGGAGGACACTATTATGCTCATGACATTCCTCTCTTGTTTATTATTATTATTACATTTATTCTAAGTATCGGTTTCTTCACTGCTGTTTTTGGAAGATTTTGGTGTGGTTGGGCCTGTCCACAAACAGTATTCATAGAGCTAATATTTCGAAATATTGAAAAGTTCGTAGAGGGGAATTACCGCAAAAGACGACAACTCGATAAGTCGAATATGTCACTAGAAAAGATATTGAAAAAGATACTTAAGTGGTTTTTGTTTTTATTTACCTCATTGATTTTATCTCATTCTTTTCTTGCATATTTTGTCAAAACGGAAGAGTTAACCAAAATAATAATGATTAGTCCCAAAGAAAATTATGGGTTATTTATTCTAATGTTAATAGTAAGTGGAATTTTTCTTTTAGACTTTGGTTGGTTTAGGGAGCAATTTTGTATTATCGTTTGTCCCTATGGAAGACTGCAATCAGTGCTTATGGACAAGGATTCATTAATCGTAGCATATGATGGAAAAAGGGGGGAACCACGAAAATCCATACAGAAAACGGAAAGAGGAGACTGTATAGATTGTCATAAATGTGTTCAGGTTTGCCCTACAGGAATTGATATTCGGAGAGGGACACAATTAGAATGTATCCATTGTACAAGGTGCATTGATGTATGTGATGAAGTAATGGAGCATGTCGGGCAAGATAAAGGTTTGATAAAATACTCTACCGAAAGGTCTCTTAATGAAGGACAGTCAAAATTAGTAAGGCCTAGAGTAATAATATATGGAATCATACTACTGCTATTATCGATAATTGGTAGTTTTTTAATCCATAAATCTAAAAATATAGATGTCATATTCTTCAGAGGAACAAGAAGCCCATATCAGATTGTTAATCACTCAGGAGAAGAAAAAATTATCAATCACTACAAGGCTGAATTCCTTTATCGTGATTCTAGATTATTGGATTTATCTTTTGAAACAGACTCTACTGAGGTAGAAGTTGTTTCGCCTGTTAGAAATGTCACTCTACAGGCATCTCGGAAAAAAATCGTACACATATTTTTTAAATTTAAGAGAAAGATTTTATCTAATGGAAAAAAAATTATCACTATTAAAGTGAGAGATAAAAAAGATGAAATTATTAAAAAGGAGTTAACTCTTGTCGGACCTTTTAACTAGCACCGATTTGCCAATATTATTATCTGCCATTTCTTTTGGTTTTTTATCTAGTCTGCACTGTGGATCAATGTGCGGTCCATTAGTATGTCAAAGCAGTGATTCTCCACAAGGTCACATTTTCTATCAAATTGGTCGATTTCTTTCCTACCAAGCTCTTGGATTCATTCTGTATAATCTTTCGTCGAGTATTTTTTCAACTATAAGTAAATCACTACAAGAATATTCATTGTACCTACTTATTTTTATTTATTTATATATGGGATTGAAAATATTATTAAATAAATCAGGTAATCTCGTTTCTTTTCCCTATTTTTCAACTCTTTATAAAGTGTTTATCAAAAAGATATTTAAGCAAAAAAATAAAAATAAAATCCCTTTTTTATTGGGAACTATATCAGCTTTATTGCCTTGTGGGTTATTACATGCTTTTTTATTAGGAGTCATTCCACTAAGGAGCCCCTTCGTTGTATTCCTATATATTTCATGTTTCTGGTTGTCGACAACACCAATACTACTAGGAATAAATCTATCTCTACGTAGAGTTAAAAAAAATTTTATTTTCAACTCACCTAAAGTGTTAGGTTGTCTCTATCTGATCCTTGGCGGATATTTAATTTACGTAAGACATATAGGTATTTTGGAGAGTAAAAGTTGTCATTGAATTAGAATTTAAAGTAAGTTTTACGAGGGCAAGCTTTGTTGCGTTTGACTATTTAAACGATAATCAAAATAAGAACAAAGCTGTTTAAGAAACGGTTCCCCCTTACTGAGAACTTTTAGAGATCCGTTATTAATTGAAATTAAACCGTCTCGAATGGGTGTTGCTAAATTAAGTATGATATCTCTTGCCTCGTTTTTTGGGTAATCAATTAAAGTGGGAAATATATCCACGACTCCGTAGCACATTAAATTCTGAATTAATAAATTTACCTGGGTATCTAAAAAAGACTGAGTGTGCCCTCTTATTATTGAGATTTTGGAGCCTTCAACATCACTAATATATTCGGACACTACTTTATTATTTTGAATATAACCTAGACCTGAGTAGGAAATAGCACTTGAGCCTAATCCGATGATTATATCAGAGCGGTTTTTTACATAGCCCATAAATGTTCGCTTGACGTCCTTATTATCAAAATAGCGATATAATTCATCAGACTCTTTTGAAAAGTGATCTATACCGAAAAATTTGTATCCACTGTTAATGAGTTTGGTTTTTGCACTTTCGAAAAGATTATATTTGTCGAAACCTTCAAGACGAGGATCCTTATCTAGAATTTTTTGGTTTAATAGCATCTCTGGTATGTGAGCATAGCTAAAAAGCGAAATTGTATCAGGGGACAATAGCTCTACTGAATCGATGGTACTGAGAATACTTTCTCTAGTCTGTCTAGGTAGTCCATAAATCAAATCAAAATTTACTGAATCAAACCCATTTGACCTTAATCGATTAACTACATCCTCCACCAACTGAAATGGCTGTTCTCGATTGATAGTCTTTTGTACGTTCTTGTCAAAGTCTTGGATTCCCAAGGATGCTTTTTTGAGGCCATATTTATTAAAATTTTTTATATGATCATCTTTTAATGTTCGTGGATCAATTTCTACAGACCCGGTAAAGTCTTCTGGATCAAAGTTTTTACTAAAAATATTCAATATTTTATTAAAGCTAAATGGTGATAGAAATGTAGGCGTACCACCTCCGAAGTGAATATTTTTAATGGTTAAATCTGGGAATTTTTTTAAATAAATATTCCATTCATTTAATAAGGCTAAAATATAAGTTTCTTCAACGTTGTGGTTTTTTGTAATAATTCGATTACATCCACAATAATAACAAAGCTTTTCACAAAAGGGGATATGAATATATAGATCGATACCTTTATTAATATTATAAGACCTATTTATTTGCTCAAGCCATTCCTTTTCATCAATATTATCTTCCCACAAGTTTATTGGCGGATAGCTAGTATATCGCGGTGAAGAGGTATCATATTTTTCAAATAAAGATTGGTCGATCATAAAGCCTGCATTGTTTTATTTAGTGCATCATAGAATAATAGTAGTATGAAAAACATGATGTATATCAGGCGGATAATTCAAAACAACTAAAATCTCTCCTGAATGTCCATAATCAAAATTCACAGAATTGGGTTTCAGCCTCATGTTCTTTGAACGTAGGGGTTATCCGACTAATTTATACATAATTTTTATTAAAATGGAGTTAATTCTATACCGTTTTGGAATACCTAGGTGAAGTCAGTATTTTGAAAAATCTGATAAAGAAAACAAGAAATCCAAGTGTCCAAAACCCACTTGCCGTATGAATACTCTCATCAAAATAATCATCGAAAAAAATTGGTACAATTACTCTTATCAAGCATCCAATAATAATTGATATGTATGCCAAAGACGTCCATCCGTCAGCGTGTATTTCTCTTCCTGTATGTCCTAAAGATACTCTTGTCATTATTCCTATACCAACGGCTCCAAGTCCACCTGTTAACAATAAATGTATCGCAGCTTGCCCACTGTTAACTTGATCATTAAATAGGCCAATTAATTCGAGAAAGAGTTCAATATTTATAAAGAGAACACCAATATGTAAAATGATAAGCATTGGCACTTTTTTTACTGAAAGAGGTTTCCACATTACTTGTCGGATAGAGTTAGAAATTTCACATTATGTAAAATTACCCAAAATAAATTACTTGGTACTGAATATTTTACAAGAATTTTTGACACTTCCTTCTCATACAATCCTCTTTAGGAATTTTAGGTCGAATTTTATCGGTTGGTAACTTACATTTCTCTGTCCCTTTATGCCTTAGAATATGAAATTTTTTGTTACTGTAAAGAGTCTTTCCATGAGTAAACTCATCACCTTTCGAATAATGTATTTCACAAGCCTTTTTTGCCCAAGCTATCATTCCTTTATTATTTTTCTGAGGTGATTTATTCCAATTAATAATCATTGGGCCTAGTCCACCAAAGTCCCCGGTACTATGAGCTATCGTAAAGTTAAAATTACTTGGATCTATATTCTCACAATCTGATACATCCTTAATATCATCATCAGAAATAAATCCAAAAGGATCTTCCGGGTCACTCACATCTGAAATAATACCAATATGCCCTTCTGCGCCATTACCATTATTCGCCTTCCACTGAAAAATATCACCGGGTTTTAATTGGGGTTCAGTTTTACTAGGGTATTTGAAGCAAGTAGAATCATCTTCTGATGGTTTTAAAAAATCTTTTGTAGCTTCAATCCAAAAGTATGATTTATATTTATCCCGGTGATTATTCCAGTACTCGGGGGGGGTCTTTTTCTTTGGAGCGCCATACTTAGTTGCTTCAGGCACGACACTTCCAGGTATAATTCTTATTCCAGCATTGGCGATGGCCGCCATAACAAACCCCGTGCAATCAAGGGCCCTTACCTCAACTTCTCCGGGGTCTGTGCATTTTAAAGAATTATGACCTTCTTTTAAAAAAGTTTTTCCAATCGGAAATTTCTCACAATTAGAGGGCACATTTTCATAATCATTAGCTCTCCCTAATCGACAAACAGGCAAATGTGTACGACTTTTTAAGCAATCTGAATCCCAAAGGTGCTTTTCTTCTCCCATTGAACTAGTCGGTATAATATTACCATTGTCAAATTCCTCTGTATTAACTCGCGCACCTAATCCATAAACAATTGGTGTCACCTTATCAGGTTTACAAGTAGACTCAATGCCCTGTAGCTCTTTCATTGCATAATGTTGGTTCTTAAAAGCATCTTCATTACGTACAATTCAAAATCCTTTAGGTGAATCAAATTCGGGATTGAAACGATAAGGATGATATTCAGGATCTTCAGGGTCGTTATTCACTTTATATTTAAGGGCCTCACACCCACCGAATAAATTCGCAATAAGCATTTTTGCCGACTTATCTATTGAGTTATTAGGACTTTTCTTATTTTCTTTTAAAGGATCTTTTTTATTTGAATCAACTTTTAATTCACTACCAATAATGCCTGGACATTCAATACTTAAGCTTGGTTCAATTTGTTCAGATGTCAGGGTGTCTGAGACAAGTAATGTTGCTCCTATTTCACTCTTTTTTTGGATAGAATGGTATAGAAATTCCTGACAGTATTTTGGTTCACTTTGTTCAGCTTTTTTCTTCACAACTTTATAGCAACTATGCAACTGAATATCTGTGACAAGCAAAGTATCTCGACAATACTTAAGGCATTTCTTAGGAATATTATGGGGGTTTCCATTTTTGTATATATTCTTTCGGAAAGTACTATTTTTTTTTTCATACTCTTTCGAGGCCATGACAAAATAATCGTTGGGTTTTAAATCCAGAAATTTTTTCATTACTTCCGGAGTTAAATTTTTATTATTATTTTTTAAATCGGAATATATCGGAGTTTCTCTAAAAAATTCCTTATTTTTTTTGATGTACTCTTTACAAGGCCTTTGTCTTTGAAGTTCTTCATCTTCAAAATAGGTTAGAAAACAGGAGGAAGAATAGGCTAATTTCACATTAATTACATAAAGGAATACTAAAATCAAAATACTTTTAATCATGTTTGTATATCGGCATAAAGTAGCTAGAAATAATTTATTAATTAATTAATTAATAAAATTTTCAGTAAAATATTATAAATTTTAAGCACGATGACGATAAAATATTATGAAACTTATAGTGATACAAACAATTATTATTATTATTATTATTAGTTGTGGAAAAAACTCAGGAAATAATACAACCGTACAGCCTGAAGTGAATATTGAGAAAAATACACCAGGCGAGTGCCAATACAATGATAAGGTATACAAAATTGGCGAACGGTTCCAATCAATAGATCAATGTAATACGTGCGAGTGCTCTAAAGAGTCAACCGTAAGTTGTACTACTAAATCTTGTAATTAGTTAAATTGATATTATTTAGTTTTGATTAAAAACTTGGCAACAGAAGCTTTCTTAAACGATATTTCACAATATATTACAAAGTCCAACTACTATATTGGTCTTTTAATTGCAGCTATCAAAAACGATTATATCGTTAGGAGTATATAAATGTTAAATAAATTTAAATTAATATTACTATTAAACACTATTATATGCTTACCATCATTTTCCACGGAATTAGTTTTTCAATCAAGTTCTAGGTTAACTTCCAGCTATAAAAGAAAACTTTATTCAGTAATCCCAAGAATTAATTTAGTAGTTCAAAGTATGGCCCATAATGGTGATGAGAGGGGTGAATACATAGGTATTAGGCATAAAAATAATGATGAGTTACTAATTCAAATAAATGAATCAAAGCAACTACATTTCATCTACAAAGGCCCTCAAGCTGAAAATGGTAATAAAATCATAATGAAATACCCTAACGGTAAATATATAGAACAAAACGTTGGCTTTGGAAGCTCAGATAAATGTAAAGAAAGTAACGGTGAATTCCTATGTCATTTTACTTTTATCATTTGGGAGTACGAAGACTTACCGGAAGGAACTTACTCTTATATTGTAATGTTAAAAAATGGCAGAAGGTTAATACATAAAACCAAGATAAAAACCAAGATGGGCAATAGTAATATTGGTTGGTAAATTTTTTTTTATTCTAAAGGTTTGGTCGCCAATTAAAATGATGAACTAGTTCTACGTAGTATGATTTAAGCAGTAAAAAGCTTTTTAGATCAGTGTGAATATTATATGACTTGAGTGTTTTTTATTTTCTCATCTCCTCTAATAATGGAATAGTAAACGACTATCTCTTTTTGATGTTCTTTAAGAACTGTGCCAGATGTGATTCCTAAAACTACTTCTCATAAATTATGTGCTGAGTGTGAAATAACAAAATTGATAAATTTACTTTTAGTAAAAATAGAAAAAATGTAATCCATTCCATATTTTGAAAATACCATTTTAAGTAATTTTATATCGTTTCGAGAAATCATTCTTTTAAGTATTTTTTGGAGAAATATGATTTAAATAAAAATTTTTACAAATTAGATTGAGTTCTCTTTTCTAATTAAAAAGTAATTATTGATAAGAAAACAGGAGTTTTTTATTTCATATTAGATTTTCCTATGTTTGTAGGGAATATGCTTGTAGAGCAAATAAATAAATTCGATCAGGAATGCCTTCAGCTAGACATAACACTAATTGATAATAATAAAATTTATTGCATTAATATCAAGATTATATTTAATGGCCATGGAGATTAGTTTTCTTGGTCTTTTGAACTAGCGTTTTTTTGGTGGAACTCCAAAACTAACTAGGCCAAGAGCACCTGCTCTGAAGTCTTTGAGAATTATTTTATAGATATGATCGTAATCAAAGCCTCCGCCAGAACGAAGGCATCCTCTTCTTTTTCCAATATGATCGCAGGCAGTAAGCAGATCCACATCAAGAGTTTCAAAGTCGTAATGTTCTTTGAAAGCAATGGGTTTTAATTTTAGCATGTGCTCGATGATAAAACAGGCAGAGCTTTCAGGAGGAACGATATGATCTGGGATAGCATGAATCGCGGATAACCACATACCATGAATTTGATTTTTAATAATTGGAGGCATGACTCCTGGAGTATCCAAAATATCTAGATCATTATCAACTTTAACCCACAACTGGACCTTTGTCTGACTGGCTTTGCGGCTACTTTTGAGGCATTACGATTAGCGAGCATGTTTATGATGGTGGACTTTCCAGTATTAGGTAGACCTAAAATCATCATTTTCATTTTTGTTTTTAGTTTAACATTTTTGTTTGATTTTAAACGATGGGTATGAATAATTTCTTTGGAACGTTTAACAATTTTTTGAATAGATTTTTTATCTAATGCATTGATAAAGATAAAGTTTTCTTTTTGCTCAGTGAACCAAGACTCCCAAAGTTTAACTGTTTGAGGGTCGGCGAGGTTCGTTTTATTTATAACGATTAAATAAGGATTGTTTGCATGACTTTGATAATTTTCTTTATTGCCGGAAGCCAAGGGTGTTCGGGCATCCCTTACTTCTAAAATAATATCAACTAGCTTGATCTTTTTTTTTATCTCTTGAGTAGCCTTATTCATGTGCCCCGGAAACCAATTGATCCGTTCGTAATCATATTCCTCGATACCTGTTTTTTTTGTCTTTTTTACCATATGTATCCATAGATCTTTTGGCCAATTTTATCAAATACTTTTCTGTTTTAGTCAAAGTTTACACATTCAATAGCACATAATTTATTTAATTAGTCTTTTAAACCAATTTAACTAATTAATGTCTATTAATGATAAATACATAAAAGGATTGAACATCGACCCTGCTAAGGTGCTACTATTGTTAACGGACAAAAAAGATGAAAAATAACGCGTACCTTTTGGTCATTATAAAAAAAATAGTTAAAATAACTGTATCTAGAAAGTAAAAGTTCCGAATGTAAGATCCCCAGCATCAGGTGATGTAATTTCAAGGTCCTCATCGTCATCTATATTTCCTGACTTACCATAAAAAACATAACTAGTACCTCTTAAACCATTAGCAAACCATGCCCCAATTATAAGATCGTTAAATCCATCTCCATTTACATCTTTTTCTAAGGACACTCCACTGCCAAAATGATCACCAACATCATTAGGGTTTATTAAATTTTTATCTTCTGTCGTGCTAACACCAGATGATGATCCAAAATGAATATAAACGCTTCCTCTATTTACAGTGGCACCTATATCTTCTCGAAAAGCAGATATCACAATATCATTATAACCATCTCCGTTAATATCTCCTGTACTAAGATGGCCAGCAAAACTTGTTCCGTCAGTACCAACATCTGTATTATTAAATTCAGTTCCATAAGATATGATTTTTTGATCTGGTACTGATCCGGGCCCTGTTGGAGAACCATTATATATATAAACCATTGGCTGTGGATACGTTGAAGTATTATCATGGGAGTCATTTGCAGGAGCTCCTACAACTAAATCCTCGTAACCATCACCATTCAAATCTCCACCGGGATACACTGAAGTACCTAAATTAATATTTTTGACGCCAACTAACTCCATCTCAGCAATAGAGTTAATTCCGGAACTAGAGCCATGATAGATATAAACGATACCTGTATTTTTAGTATAAAACCCGTCGATCATTCCATCTTGCCTTGGTGCGCCAATAACTAAATCTCCATAACCGTCACCATTTAAATCACCTGCAGTATTAACACTAGCTCCAAAATTTGCGCTGCCATTGCTATTTCTTGGTGTTAAAGTTACCGACGGATCATTACTAATTCCTTCTTTGGATCCATAGTATACATAAGTTGAACCATCAGCTTGACCATTCACTTCTACATTCATTGCTCCAACGACAAGTTCATCAATGCCGTCACCGTTCAGATCACCTGCACTATTTACACTATATCCAAAATATGAATTTATAGGTGTGCCGGTTATTGATAGACTTACATCCGCTGAAGCTGAACCTACATCATCAATGCCATCAACACTTCCATAATATACATATGCAGCACCTGAATTACTTGTAGATGTGTTGGCCCCTACTACGATATCTCCAAAACCATCCCCATTTAAATCACCTGCTGATGCAGCGGCGTAACCAAACTGAGATCCTGCTTCTCCTGTTAAAGTAGTTCCTGGTGAAGCTGAAATTCCAGTGCTGCTACCGTAAAAGATATAGACAGTAGGAACGGCTCCAAAAGCTGCCCCAATTACCTGATCATCATGGCCATCTCCATTAATATCACGATTAATTCCTACTTTTGTTACTTCATCAAAAGTTTCAGTATGAAGAACAGTATCATCTGAATTTAATAGGCGAACTTCTATTTTGTGTGTTTCTCCAAGTGTCCATGGGTCGTCATCCGTTGCAGAGGGTAGTTTTATTTTCCATGGGCAAGAAGACATACAGGACTCATCTGCAGTAATTGTTGCTTCAAGCCAATCTCCTAACTCGTCATATCTTAACTCTACTTTTGCCAAGTTTGAATTAATAGAACTAGCACTTCCAAGAAGAAAGCCACTGTTTCTAATTTTGTTTCCGAGAAAGTTTAATGCCGATACAGACCCTCCAGTTATACTACTTGATTCGATAGTCGAATTGCCATCACTAGAGGAATTTCCTTCATCAACACCACAGCTTATCAAAACTGATGAGAAAGTAATTTGAGTCAAAATAATTATAGTTTTTAAAGACATGAAAACACCTTATTAAAATTCATAATTTAAAATAATTCCCGTTTGCCACAATTTTCTATTAGAGTTAAATTCTTCATCATCTATTGATAATTTTTTAAAAGTAATCCATTCAAACCCAAAACCAATTTTAAATTTACGGTCAAGTAGCGGAAGTGGATAAAGAACAGAGAGTTTGTAACCTAAAGGATTTGTGTATGATACTTCTTTTCCCTGAGCCGTTTTTTTGCTCAGATTGTATTTTCCAAAATAATGTAAATCTAAATTAAGATCAATCATTTTTATAGTTTTACTTAATGATAGTGAACCATAATTCCAAAAGGTACCTTTCATGTTGCTGCCAATTTTATTCACGGATGAATATTGATTAACAAATCTATAATCGGACATAATTCCAAGTGTAAAATAATCTTTAAAGTTATACCCAAACATTACGCCGATCCCAAAGGAGCCTAGATGATTTTGAGGATCGTCTTGGTTGCGAATTGAACTTGAATATGCGGCTGAAAATGAAGCTTTAGATACAAAAGATATTCCTGAGTGTTTTGTAGGATTAATAATTTTCTTATCTTCTATGATATGCTCTTGAGCTTTTAGATCAACAAGTTCTTTTTCTCCATTATTTATTACTGAGAAATTATTAAATCTTTTTAGGTAATATTTGTAGAGAAGATAATTTCCATCTTTTGTAGATAATTTAGGTTTCTGTTTAATAATTAACTTTTGGCCTAGTGTGATGTGATTTGGATTAGTTAAATTATTCCATCTCGCAATTTCCGTCCATTTAGTTTGTGTTCCGTAAAGCCTAAGTGATACGAGTGAAAGATTTTTTGCCTCTGCGTCTATTGTGTAAAAATAATTATTGCTTTGCTTAACAGTCATTGTCCATGCATTTGAAAAGCTAAAAATTAATATAGAAAATAGATATTTGTGAGTTAGTATCAAATTAATGATCCCCTTTATAAATATTTGATAATTCGGAACAAAGAAGAAGAAAATAAACCTACAGTTTCTTGTCATTATAGAAACCCTTCAGGTCATAGACCGTAGAGTGTATTATTAGTTAAAGATGGCGGGTTATGATGGATTTTTACAGTTTTCTCTATCTTGTAAACAAATATTTTTGATATTGCCAGTAATTGAACTTAGACATCAAATACCCTTCCTCTTAAAAGAACTTCACCAAGTGAATCCAGATTATTAAAATACTTTCAAGATATTTGGTAAATTACCTTATGTTTAACTGAGCGACGAATTAGATCGAGGTAGCAAACATTTAGATTTTTTTTATTTTTTTCAATTATTGAGTAATATGAGTCTTTCAAAAAATCTTCTATTAATATTATAGATAGTTCAAACTATGATACGGTTAAAATCATAATACCTATTGGTACAATAATAACTTTAATAGAGTTTAATATTTATGAGTATTGAAAATAAAATGAGTCCTAAATTAAATTTTAAAATCTGGATTGATGCTGATGCTTGTCCAAAAGTTGTGAAGGAGGTTATCTTTAAAGCCTCGTTTCGAATGAAGATTCAAGTTATCCTTGTGGCCAATAATTATATGTCCACTCCACAAGATTCACTTATTAGTTCTATTCAAGTAGAAAAAGGTGATGATGTGGCCGACTTTTATATCGTAGAAAATGTTTCTGAACATGATCTTGTTATTACGGCAGATATACCACTGGCGTCTCTCGTTATAGCTAAAGGTGCAACGGCCATAAATCCAAGAGGTGAAATTTATACCGAAGAAAACATATCAGAACGATTGTCGATAAGAGACTTTATGCATGATCTTCGAGAGACTGGAGTCGTTACGGGTGGACCGCCTCCATTTGGAGTTAAAGATAAAACAGAGTTTGCCAATTCTTTAAATCGAATATTAGATCAATTATTAAAAAAATAGTGAATAAATCTTGGTATTCAACTATTTTATAAAGAATCCAATTCACTTAACTGGAGATCAAATTCTTCAGAAATCTGATCGTACTTTTCACTTAGATTAACAAGATCATTAAAGCTTTTATCTATACTTTCTTCAAGTTCTTCAACCTGAGCTGCTAGCTTTAATATTGAATTGGCATCAGTCTCATTAGATGCCTCCACAAGACTTTTTGTTATTTCTTTTAGACGTTTTTCTTCGGTTTCAATTTTGGTCTCAATTTTTTCTTTTACCTTTTTAATGGGAGATAGTTTTTGAGATCGTTCTTGAATGATTTTAGCTTTAAGTACTTTGTAATCTTTTTTAGAGAGCGTTTTTTTATTACCTTCAGAAATAAAGTTTTCTTCTTCCCAACCAACTTTTTCTAGAAATTCATCATAAGTGCCATCAAAAAGCTCTATCGTATTTTTATGAAAAACAATGAGTTTTTTTGCCACCTTTCTTAGAAGGGATTCATTGTGGGTTACGATTAGTAAAGCTCCTGGGTAGCTTTTAATTTCTTCTCCAAGTGATTCAACGGATTGCATGTCTAAATGGTTTGTAGGCTCATCTAAAAGTAATATATTCGTTGGTTGCGCTAAGAGCTTTCCAAGTAAAACTCTACTTCTTTCTCCTCCAGATAAAACCTTGATTTTTTTTTCGGCTAAGGTCCCGGAAAACATCATCGTTCCACAGATATTTCTTACTTTTGTATGTGTAAGATCTTCGTTACTTGAAATTATTTCATCGAAAATAGTATTTTCAAAATTCAATCGGCTTATATTTGTTTGGCCAAAATGACCTCTTTTTCCGGTTGTGTGTAATTCAATACTTCCGGATATGGGTGATAGTTCATTTGCGATTAAGTTTAGTAGTGTTGATTTTCCTTTACCATTTTTACCAATGATGGCGATTCGATCATTTTTACTTAGATTTAAGTTGAAATTATTTATAAGAAAAGGATTGAAGTCTTCTTTTTTATATGAAAAATTTAGGTTTTTAATGGACATAATAACCTTTGCCGGACATTCCTTAAAAGGAAATGTGAAGCCTAGCAGTTTATCTTCACTTAGTTTTTGAATGTCACCCATTTTTTCTAATTGCTTTACTCTTGACTGAGCTTGTTTTGCTTTTGATGCTTTTGCTTTAAAACGATTAACAAATTGCTCTAGTTCTTGTTTCTTTTTTTCATGATTTAGTCTTGTTTGCTCATATTTCTCATCTTCTAACTGAATTTGTTGGTAGTAGTTTGAAGTATTTCCTTTGATCTTTCGAATGTTTTTTCTGGTAATTCCCATAACATGCGTGCAAACACTATCCATGAAAGTCTTGTCGTGAGTAATAATAATTACCTCACCAGGATAATTCTTCAAGAATTTTTCTAGCCATCTAAGGCTTACAATGTCTAGGTAGTTTGTGGGCTCATCTAAAAGTAAAAGGCTTGGGTTTTGAAGCAGTACTTTTGCAAGGCATATTCGAACTTGATAACCACCTGAGAAGCTTCCTGGAGATTTATCTAAATCTTCTTTTGATAAGCCTAGCCCAAATAATATTTTTTCCGCTTTATAGGTTTCATGTTTATGTTCCTCCGGAAGAACCTGACAGCATTCATCAATAACAGTATTTTTAGAAAATTCAATCGTTTGCGATAATGACGCCATATGATAATATTTCGGAACCTGCACAAGACCTTTGTCGGTTGACTCTTTCCCTAGAATGATCTTAAAAAGTGTTGATTTTCCTGAGCCATTTCTTCCAATAAGGCCTATCTTCTCCTTTGAACTCATTGTAAAAGAGACATCTTCAAGAATTGATTGAGTTCCATAACTTTTTGATAAATTTTGAACTTTAATCATATTAATCTTCTCTTAAAATATTATATAGCTTTGATTAGCTAATTTATTAATGAATATGACAAATAGTATCGTTTTAGACAAGGCAGGAGTTTTTTTACGAATTAAACTCATGTCATATACCAAAATTTATTTATGTTTTACCATCTATTAATATTCAAAGAAATTAACATTGTTTTAGGTGAACCTTAAATGGACACAAACATTCTGCAGGAAAGCTAAGGTTTATAATTTTTTTTTTAAAATTTAACTCCATAAGTGTTGTTCAGCTATTTTCTAAAAATTTAATGATGAAATAAAAATACAAAGACTAGATGGGATTATAATGTTGGATCTGACTCTATATAATATAAAAATCATTTATAAAAAAATAAAAATCAATCTAAGAACTTAATTATTTTTTTTAAATATGGAAATATATCTTTTGTAGATTTTTCTTCTGATTTAATAAGAATTCTTAAAACTAGCAAAGATACACCTGAAAGATTTTTTGCTACATCCGGCCAACGAAGTATTAAAGGACACGTTGCCCTCCATAACTTAATTGCGGAGTCTATCCAAATTTTTAGTGAATCTTTGTTGGTTTTCTTTTTTTAATTGTTGCTACGGCGTCATGGCTGTGTAAACTTTCCAAGTGTTGAACTTTCGCCTTCCAGTCAATTATTCTTTTATCTTGATCCAAAACAATTGAAAGTCTTCGGGTTGCGTGCTCGACAAACAATGGATTTTCTCCATTAAGAATAGCAAAGGCTTGTTCATCTATCCTTTTTACTAAGCTTTGAGTCTCTGTTGGAAGTGCTTCTTTTGCATGATCGATAAGATCAATTATTTGGAAGTCAGTATCTAGGTCAATAGTAACAGATATTGTGGCGATTGAACGCTGGCTATGTGCTACTGCGATACCAGTTCCTTCAGTTGTTTTTCCTTCAGCAAAGTCTTTTTCATATTGCTTGGCCATAGACAAACTGCATGGACAGGTCGAAGAGTATTCATACTTAATTGTTATTTCTAATGTGGAATAATCTTTTGTTTGTTTCCCTGAAAGTTTTAGATCGTAGTACTGCCAGCCCCAATTGTCTGATTTAAGAGATTTTTGTTTTACAGGGTAAGATAAGTTCAGTTCAAGCTTCGCTTCAGGAATCAAGTCCTCATTTTGAAAATCTCTCAGCTCCTTTCGATATCTGGTGAGGGTATTTTCAATAAATTTACTGGTAACGTGGGTATTCAAGGCGTTTTCTTGAAGGATTTTACAAAACCTACTCATATTGGCACCAGTCTTACCTTCGTCGAGGTAAATAAACATTGATGCTTTACAATCGTGATTCATTATTACTTCATCATCGTGCTTAAAGCTGAGGGGAATTCTAAAATTTTCTATACCAACTTCATCAATTGGTATTATTGATTGATTAGGCAGCTTTTGGTAATCGTTAAGTCCAGTTTGGTCTTTTGCTTCACACTTTAGTATTTTTTCTGAGTTAATTTGCAAGGTTTCAAGTTTCAAATCTCGCTCCAATTTTGTAATGATTTAGGATAAAACTATCAATAAAAACTACTAAAACGAATATATCTATTCAAGTAATTCCTCAACCTAAAGGCTAGATATTGATTAAGAAGTTAAATGTGTCGAGTTTTTATATAGTTTTTTATTTTTCTTTAATATTCCCTTGACGCAGCCCGCACTCGATTAACCACTTCTTGTTGAGTTAAGGTGGAAATATTTCATATTAGTAGTTTGGTTTCTAATAATATGTTCATATGTACTTTGGGATTCCAAATTTTGATAAAAACTGACTAATTTGTTTGATTAAATGGCTCAAAATATTCCGTATTGAAATAAGAAAACTATTTTCAACTAAAATAAAAGTATCAAATTAATTTTAAAAGTATGGACCAAGTTATGAAGTTTTTATTAGTTTTCCTAATTTTTTTGGTAGTTTCTTCCTGTGCAACTAAGCACGAACATAAAAAAGGGTCACATTATGATCACCTTTCTCACAATCATCACGGTCATCATCATGAGCATCATAAAGATCATAAGCATAAGCATGGAGACAGTAAAGCTTGTAAACATAAAGCAATTAAACACGAAGATCATGTAGATTACGAGCATGATGGTCATCTTCATCACCAAGTTGATAACCACACCCACGAATGTGAAGGTAGTTAATCCTGCTCTAGGTATAACATCATTCAGAGTAGAACATTGTAATGGTTTTTTTGTCAGCGAGATTAAAAAAATATAAATTAATAATAATATTGAGGATCTTTATTCTCCATTATTTTATTATATAAGGTACTTAGGTCGCTCATCTGTCCATACCAGTAATTTGGTGATTCAAAATAAGAAAATGTGTGCTTAAAAGACGGATCGTCCCACCTTTTTGCAATCCAGGCACTGAAATGAATTAATCTTAGTGCACGTAAAGAGGGGATAAGTTTTAACTGCTGAAAGGGAAAACTTCGAATAGAATCATAGGCTTCTAAAAAAATATCTCTATCAATTAAGGACTGCTCATCGTCTCCGGTGCAAACAGGCCATACATCTTGAACCACTGGACCTGTTACCATATCGTCAAAGTCCACAAAGTAAGAGTCATCGCCTCTTAAAATAATATTACCTTTATGAAAATCACCGTGAATACGCTGTGAAGGAACTCCATTAAAAAGTTCTTTTGATTCTTTAATGATAAGATTCGCTGTCTTTATATAATGCTCTCTAATATCGTTAATTAAAAAGTCTGAGTTTTGAAGAAAAGCTAAATTTGCTTCACCATAACTCTCGGGCGTAAGTTTTATTCGGTGCTTAGAATCTTTTTTCGCACCTACATTATGAATTCTTGCAAGGGATCGCCCCATTACTTCTAGTTGCTCTTCATTCATTTCTTCTGGGTTTCTTCCGCCACGTTTTTCATAAATGCAAAAAAATAATTGATGGCCATCCACCTCAAAAAGAGATTCCCCGTTAATTTTTATCGGTGGGATAACCGGAACTTCTGCATCAATAAGATCAAAGATAAACTCATGTTCATCCAAAATTTGTTCTTTTGTCCATCTCCCTGGTCGATAAAATTTAGTAACAATGAAATGGTCACTAACTGAATTTACATCTGACTCCGGCCGATCCACTTCTACTTCATATACTCTATTTTCAATACTGTTGAGAGGAAGACACCTTCCTGTTGTTTTAAAGCCAATTGAATCAATTGAATCTAAGATTTTTTCTGGTGTTAAATTAAAAAATAGCTGGGTTTCTTGTTGTCCCCATACGTAGTTATTCATAACTAATATTAAAGAGTAAATGATGTTTACTCAATTTTTTATTTTAATTTTTGTATAAATGTATAGTAATTCGACCAACCAAGATAATTATTTAGTTGATAACGATATTATTTGATTTAAAATTTTGAAAATCAAGTCAATTAAACTTAAATACTGATAAAACAATTGCTGATAATTATTTTGTAATTACAAAATTTGAAAGGTGATTTATGAAACCACATGATTTAGTTTATCGTGATCTTTTGAGAAGTTATATGTAAGATTCAATAAAAGGGCCTACTAATACTTAGTGCGACTGACTTTGTAAGAGAATTGTTTTTTGCAATGAAAAGGTAAGATTGGTCAGTGTAATTTAAACCTAATATAAATTTATTGAATTCATAAGAACCGTTTAACCCAAAGCTTAGAAGGTAACTTTCATTAACTTGACCGAACTGCCTAAGAGTATTTTTTGATTTGTGTACATAGTTTAAACTTAAACCAAATCTAAAATTGGATTCTGGTAGTGAAACACCGATATCAATTAGATGATTAAATTTAAAAAGCTCACTGGCAGTAAGTTTTTTATTGTTCCAGTTTAAGTCTTTTGGGAAGTATAAAGAAATAGACGTTGAGGTTAGAAAATCAAAATAATTTAAATTCTTCTTGAAAAGGATACCAACCGAAGAAGAGGTTTGGGGGTCACTTATTGCGTCTGTTTGCAATGTTTTTTTTGACTCAAAAATTGATTTTGATAGGGGATGGTCTATATTCACAAAAATAAACCCACGAGGTCTCCATCTTGAGTATAAATACTCAGGTAGAAATTCATAATTTACTTGGAATATTAGCTTATTTATTCCATGTGAACTTTCTTTATTCAAAACAGTAGTATTTTTTCTATTTGTATAAGTAATAAGGCCGGATATTTGTGTGTTTTGGTTAATCGATAATATTCCGCTTAGATCAGTGCTATTAATAACAGAGTTATAAATTTTATTTCTTGTGGTTATTTTAGAATTCGCGTCAGCATAATGGGTAATAGCACTATGTTTCGTTAACATCGTGATCATGGCCGCTGTTTCTTTGGTCATAACCAAAGGAGCGTTATTTCCACCTCCACAACATGATGAACTATATGAATAATCAATTGCAAAAAAAAATAAGAATAAAATGGCTAAAGATCGATTTCCCATAAGACTTCTTCTTTAATTTCTTCATTAATGTCTAGAAGTTGGAAATGTAAATTCCATCTTCCTGGCATTGTAAAAAATATTTCAGTTATTTCATATACCCCTTCGCTTACTCTATAAACACTTGTAGGGAAAGACCCATGACCCATATTAGGCATCCATAATTTTAAATGGAGGTTAGTTTTTGGCGAGGTGAGAATACCTTCATTGTTTGTAAATAATAATAAAACCTTTATTTCCTCTCCAATCAAAATAGGAGTTTTAAAGTAAAGGTATATATCTAAATCTTCTATTTTAAAGAATAAATTTTCTTTTTGTCTCTGTGCTTGAACCTGAACAACATCATCTACCGGATCATCAAGAAAAGGAGAGTTTCCACAAGATACTAAGAATAAAAGAAGAAAAGACTTAATCAAAACGAAGTCTTTCTCTATGAGAGTCAGTAGTATTACCATTGTTTGTAAGTTCAATGACAATTTCCCAAAAACCATTCATTCCGTGCATAAAAAATCTTGCATCTTTAACCTCGAATGTCCCTGGCGTTACTTCCTGCGCGGTCATAATTGGCCCGCCGTGATCATGGCCATTTGCCATGGTCATCCAGGAAAAGATTTTTACATCAGCCTTTGGTGAAACTTTTATCATTTCTGAGTCACCGGCACGCCAAAAACTTAATTTTAAATGTGACTTTTGATTTAGTAGAGGGCCTTTTTCCCACGAAATATTTGAACATAATGATTCGCTATGAAAATATATGGGACAATTAGCATGAGATTTAACAGAAAAAAGAAGTAGGTATAAAGCAAATGCTTTCATTTGGTTATCTCCTTATATAGCAACCAAGTGTTTTGGATTTAGTTATTTTTATGGGAATATTATTTTTCAAATTATCTAAAGCATCATTGAGGTAAAATTTTGTTGACTTTAAAGGGTTGCGTCTATTCGTTGCCCCTCCTTGAAAAACAATTTTATCATTTAGTTTGATAAATACATGTGGTGTTTTTAATGCTCCAAATTCATTTGCGTAAATCAATTTCTTATCAAGAATGACAGGAAAGGTAATATCAAACTTCTGATAATATTTCATCGCAGAGCTATTTTTCGTGGTTTTATTAGAGTTGATTCCAACAAATTGGTAGGTTGGATATTTTTTTTGGATAGAGTTTAAATAGTTAAAACTAGCTTGAGAGCAAGGGCAATTACTGCTTAAAAAAAAAGCAACCAATGGGCGTTCATCTTCTGTTTGGATAGTAGCCTTTTTCCCATTTCTTAAATCAATACCGCTAATTGTATAAGAGTAACAAAATGTTGGCAGGAAGAGAGTAAATAAAATAAAAGTCTTCATCTTTGGTTGATAGCTAAATAAACCTTAATTGACAATATGTAACAATTTACCACTGAGTCGATTTTTTTTAAAATTATTATTGTAAAAATGTGCCTGCGAATGTTTTCCTTTTAATTAACTTTTCCACAGCTTATGGTAAAAACAATGAAGACTATCTGAAATAGATTTTTACCTTGATCAATAATTGCGTTAAGTGCAGAAAACGTAGATTCTCCACCTTCCATAGAGAACCTTTTTTGACCTATAAATTTATTTTGTAAAAAGTTCTCAAATACAACGGCATCATTCAGTTTTTGGAGATTTGGAGATTTGGAGATTTGGAGATTTGGAGATTTGGAGATTTGGAGATTTGGAGATTTGGAGATTTGGAGATTTATTCTCTTTTTCTCGGCTGAGAGGGTGATTTCTTTGGATCTTTTCTTAAAGTGATCTTTTATTCATCTTCTCATATTAGTATCAGTGACGTGCATGTAATCCTTGCCAATATGGTGATTTTGGAGATGGTCTAGTATTTCCTGAAGCGGAGCACTGTTAAGTCCAGTTGACTTCGAAATATTGAACTTAGTCTTTAAGTCTGATTCCTCAAGGTTAAAATTGGCAAGGTCAAGTCAAGTATCCCTGTCAACTCTAACTCTAATCGGGTTAGTGTTTATCTCATCTTTGTAGAAAATAAATAATAAGTATTGAAATTATTCAAACGGTTATTTAAAAAAAATATAAATTTTAGTATGAAAATGTTTTCAAAATAAATTCCTGAAACAGTAAATTATTTTTAGTGTATTTAAATAAATAATAGTTTCGATTAAGTGTAGAATCTTTTGAGGGGAGATAATTACAGTCTAGTGATTTTTTGCTTAATTACCTTTTCGATTGCTGTTAGTTTATTTAGATCACGATCATCATAAAATGATATCGCGCTTCCTTGTGTTCCCGCTCTTGCAGTTCTTCCTATTCGGTGAACGTAGTTTTTTGGATCCTCAGGTATATTAAAGTTTACAACGTGACTTATGTGGGGGACATCAATTCCTCTTGCGGCAATGTCTGTGGCAATTAAAACCTTTATCTTTTGGTTTTTAAAATTACTCAATGCTCTTTCTCTAGCGCCTTGAGATTTATTACCATGAATAGCAGCAGCTTCGACAGAATTTTTGGCGAGCCTTTTTACTACTTTATCTGCTCCATGCTTAGTTCTGGTGAAAACTAAAACACTCTTGACCTTATTGCTTTTAGCAATTTTTGTTAATTCGTTAATTTTCTCGTCTTGTTTTAAGTACTTTGCTGTTTGTTTTATTTTTTCTACGGTAGATGACTCAGGTGTTACCTCAATGGTCACAGGTGCTTTAAGAATTGTAGAAGATAGTTCCCTGATGTCTTCTGGCATGGTCGCAGAAAATAGCAATGTTTGTCTTTCCTCAGGTAATAATGAAATAATTTTTTTTATATCGTTTATAAATCCAAACTCTAACATTCTATCTGCTTCATCTAGTATAAATGTCTCGAGCTCGTTATAGATGACATATCCTTCATTTGTGAGATCCAGTAATCTACCAGGTGTTGCTATCAATATATCTACACCCTTAGAAAGTGCTTGAGTTTGAGGTCTCTTTCCAACCCCTCCAAAGATTGTCTTTGTTTTAAGGTTTAGTCCTTTTGAATATTTTTTAATATTTTCTTCAATTTGAGAGGCTAATTCTCTTGTGGGAGTGACAATTAAATTTCTAATTCTCGCTGGTTTCATTTTCTTTTTATTTTTAATTATTTTATCAATTATTGGTAATGAAAATGCGGCGGTTTTTCCCGTACCTGTTTGGGCTATTCCAAGTAAATCTTTTCCTTGCATAAGAGGGGGGATTGAATTTTGTTGAATAGGAGTTGGTGTCTCATAATTATTACTTTCTAAGCAGGTAAGAATACTTGAGGATAGGCCAAAATCGTTGAAATTATTCATTTGTTTGTTTTGTCACAATTATGAATAGTTATCAACTAACCACGTAGATTATATGTATCAAACAAAAGGACTAAGTTAAGGTAATAGATTGGTAAAATATCAAATATTTCAACCTTGTGATTTTAATAGTTTATGGTGTGTCACCAGAGAAAATAGTTGGGTTGGTAATGAGTGTTTTATTTTATTTTACTAGCGACAATGTCAATCATATCTAGGCCATATTTATTTATTTTCCAATGATCAGGTTGCCAACCTAGAAGGAACCGATAAAAATCGGCCCAAGCAAAGGGGTATAACCCTCTCCATTCAGACTCTAAATCTGGGAAGTTGATTTGATGACTTTTCTTGTTAAGTGCTTTTTTTAGTATTGTGAAGTAGTAATCTAGGATTTCATCTTCATACTTTCTGCACTGGTCCTCATTGAAAATACCCCCAGTAAAATAGGCTAAATCTTTCATTCCACAACCAATACCAACATACTGAAAATCAACTGCTGCAACAGAATTTAATTTATCTGAAAACAAAAAATTGGCCAGTTTTGCATCACCATGTACAAATGTTTTGTACTTTGAATTATTTAATTTATTATTAATCTCAACTGCAATATTCTTTAACTTTTCATTCTTGATGTTTTTGAATTCTTCTTTTCTTGTTTCTAGGTGCCAATATGTGCCAACTTTCCAAAGCTTATTCGATTTTATGTTAAAGAATTTAGCATGAAAATTCGCAAGCCAATTTATAAAAAACTTTGCTTCTCTTAAGCCTATTGTTTGTTTAGTTTGGTTAAAGCCTTTTCTATTTAAATCCTCAAGGATTAGCCAGCTTGTAGATTCAGTTTTTATTGTCCCTAAATGTTTTGGCACTGCGGAGTGGTTATCCTTATTGCAAATAGATGAGAAGAATTTATAGAAATTATCTTCATATGTGTATGACTTTAATTTACGGTGATGTGAAGTAGTGGTATTCCAACCACATGGGTGATTAAATATTTTGGGAGGGTTTATAAACTTTAAAACAGCAGTTGGGTATTTCTCAGATTCTAGGTGTAACCTTATTATCTTTCCAAAGTCACTCCAAAGGTTTTGGATGACTTCTTCTTTTAAAACCTTTTTTGCTTTCAAAAGAGTCAAGATTTCATCAAGTACAATTTTTGGAATATTCATAAAATTTAAATTTTTTTACTTACTACGCTAATTTCAATTTAACACATTTTTTTAGTTGGGTGAAATATGATGAATAGTTAAAAAAATAGGCCCGGTTTACAGGGGCCTATAAAGGAAAAATTTACTTGATTACGGCCATTACCTCGTTTTTTCTGAAAAAAGGTAGCGTCCATGGTGGATTATACCCTGCTCTTATTAGGCTAGGTTTATATTCATATCGATTGTTTTTTAACCATCTTGTTAGCTTTCGCTCGTTTCTTAAGAAGTTTGAATCACTCATAAAACCACTAAATGTTATGGCCGCAATTAACTTTTCTTTTTCTTCTTTAATAACAATGTTTTTATTACTAGGTGTTGGTAGGTTTTCTAAACTGTAGCGCTTAGGCATTGAAAAACTCATTGTCCAGACACTTTGGTTTTCTTCTGTTAACACAGGTGATGTCATACCAATATTTTCTCCTTGTGTTAAAACAGGAGATGTCATGCTAATATTATTACCAAAAATGTAATTAGCTAGTGTTCTGAAGGCAAGCTTGTCAAACTCTTCTTTTGACTTAAAAGAAATTGATGCTGTAATGTGATTTTTATACTGACGGATTTCAAACTTATTTTCTTTTTTGATTACGTCATATTCTAATGTCTCAATTGATAAAACATCTAATGAGATAAAACTCATTAAAAAAATTATTCCTAGTTTCATTTATTTATTCCTCTGTTTGATTTGTGTTTAACCTATCAAAGGTAAACACAAAGAGGCAGCTGAGCATCCTTGTTAAAAGCTAGACAAGGAATATGATTTTGAACTTTCTAAATTAATGATTTTTAATTTCTACTTTTTCTAGTTCCCCGTCTTTACAAACAAGCATTAGGCCAGGTTCTAGTGCTAATGCTTCTCCTCTGTAATATATCCATCGGCCAGGACTAACAGGGATAATAGATCCATGGGCATATATTTTTTCATCATAAATACATGGCATTTTAAACCTTTGAATGATTCTGTCTCCAATAGAGGTACATTTAATTGAAATGTTCCCGTGAATACTTTTGATTGCCTGACATATTCCGCTTTGGTGTTTTATTTTAAAAAATGATTCTTTATCTACTTTGGATAATTGATCACCATCATTTATCTCTTTTATACTCTCAAGAGATGACTCATCTTCATTTTTTAATTTTTTTATAGGAATTTGGTTTCTTTTTTCATAATTAAACTCTTCCACAGAGGTAATTTCTGAAATATTCCCTTGGGTTATTGATGTATGGGAAGTAATAGGTTGGGACTTCTGGTTTTCTTGAATTGCAAGACTTGAATCGAAATTCGTTAACTCTTTTCCACATCCAAATTGAAGCATTAATAAAAATAACAGTGAAATAGTTTGAATATTCATTGGGTCCTTATTTTAGGGTTATTTAGGTACTTTCAAATATGACGCCAATAAAGGTATTTAATTTTAATAACTTAACTAATTATTATGAGGACTTTATTAACAATTCTTTTATTATTTTTATTTTATAAAGTTAAATGTTCAGAGATTTTGATGAATCTTAATTAGGATTTATGTACAAAGATTTTAACAAAAAAATTAAGTAAAACTTTTTTATACTTGAATGTTTTTAGTGATTTGACACATTACTGTGTTGTTGAAAAAATTAAAATTTAAACAATTTAAGAGGATTTACGGATGAAACTTCTTTTCCTTATTTTTATTTTAAACTCAATTATATTTCAAGTGCACTCTTCTTCATCAGATGAAAAAAATAAGTTCGGCAGGTTATGGCAAAGGATTGAGATACCTGGAGCAAAGTGTGGTAATGGTAAGCCTTATTCCGTTTGGTTTGACAAAGGAATTAATAATAAAAAGTTAACAGTTGAACTTATGGGTGGGGGAGCTTGTTGGTCGAAAGAAACTTGTTATGGGCCTAATTTTAAATCTTGGCTTTTTCCTATTCCAAGAGTTCCAGTGATGAGTTTGTTAACCGTTAATAATAGAAGATTTTCACCTGCAGCAGAGGGAAACTATTTATATTTTCCTTATTGCACCGCTGACGTTTGGGCCGGTAATCATAAGGTAAATTACCTTGTTGATAAAAGTACCTTTCACTATGGCCATTCCAATTTGCGTAAATCTTTTGATTATTTGTTTAAAAATAATTTTCTTCAGATCGATTATTTAGATGATTTAATTATATATGGAGCCAGTGCAGGGGCAATTGGTGGGTTTCTTCATAGTGAATTTATTGCGTCACAGTTTATAAATATTAAGAATAAATCACTTATAGCGGATGCTCCTGGATTACATTTTGGAGATAGTTTTTGGGAGAAATTTCCTGAAAAATTTATTAACGATATAAATCGCTCTCTTGAAGAAATCGGTTTAGGAGTAGATCTAAGAACGGGGAACCTATCTCTTCAGATTAATTTATTATGTGAACGAATGAATGACTGGAACATAGGGATTCTTCAAGGAAGTAGAGACTATTTTATGTCAGAGTTCTTTGGAGAGATATCTCAAGATGATCATCATGATTTAATATTTAGTGATAGGGGAATTTGGGAATTATCCAAACCATACGCTCATTGTTCTAGCTGGATAAAAAAAACCGGTCACCATACTTTTTTAGTATTTCCTCATTCTTGGTTTTTAAAAGTCGGAAAAATTTCTGCTCATCAGTTTACATTTGATATCACTAATCAAAAACAAAATATAAGTGTAAGAGATTAAATAGATAGTGTTTGTTTAATTTCTTGCGAAAGATAATTATATTAAAATAAGCTTTAGAAATAATTTTTATGGACGTAAAGACTATAACTCTTATTAGTTTAATTTATTAATGAAATATTTATCATTTATTCCCAAAATTATATTAAATATAATCTTTTTTATTTCAGTATCGATTAATGCAGAGATTAATCAAACGAAATTGCGTGATCTTGAAATTAAACTATGGGAATCAGCAGAGGTTGTTGCCAAGGTCTTGGCGGCACCAATTCAACTAGGAGTCGGAAGCCTTATTGCTTGTAATCCGCCAATTAAAAATCAAACATCTTGGTGTCCGGATAATTTTATTCAAGATTATAAAAACTATGATGATAAAACTGTTAGTAACTCAAAAATAAATGAGCTTAAAACGATTTGTTCTCCTCGAGCTCAAGGTTATCCGCAAAAAGATATTAATAAGCCAACAGTAAGTCTTACTTTAGAATGTGTCTCTCTTCTCAATGATTTAATTCCTTGGCACGGAAATTTTGATGGCAGTAATGTTGATACAACACGTGAAGAAGAGTTAAAAGAATCCTTTATTAAGGGAATTTGGGGAGCATTATTTTTTCACCGAATTGTTCCTGCAAAATACTCAGAAGATGGCCTTGACTGCGCAAGCTTAGAGCAAGATCTTTTTGGTGCTTCAACAAAAGAGGAATACTCACTTGAAAAATGGCTGAACGGTGATTTAATTCATACCGATATTTTAGATGCACTGTTAACGATGGGAATCGATATAGGTTTTACGGAAAACGATGTTTGTAAAAAATCTAAGACATTGATGTTTTTTGATAATAACTCAGACACAATAGGGCTTTGCCGAATTGGTTCAAAAGCTTTAACAAACAAAAGTACGGTCTTTATTACCTCTACCATTATTCATGAACTCAGGCATTCCCATAAAATTTTTGGATCATTATCTTCTCATACTCATTCATGTCCCAATGGTGGCCAAAGTGGATGTGATGAAGGGGAATATGGCTCATATGGGACTGAGTTAATTTTTGCTGATCAAATTCTTGCAGGATCTAAACAAATACTCAATGACTTTACAGGTGATGTGCAGTCTAAAGAGTCGATAAATAATCTTGTTAAAATCTCTGTGGGAATAATGTGTGAATCAAACTCAATGGTTTATGAGACAGATAATCCTCTATATCACTCTATTCGTACAAAAAAACCATGCGCTGAAAATAATCGCATGGTTTTTTTTCGAGAGGTTTTTAGTGAACTTTAAATAAAACTTAACCCTTTGCCTTTAAAAATACTACTTGCTGTACCTTTTTATAAATTAAAATTACTATTCAAAAGTTAATGTGTCTTGCGTGTTGCTGTCAGACGTGGAACTACCGCCTGTAGCGTAATAGCTGTTTGATCCAAAGCATTTAAGTTTATGGACATTGTTTTCTAAAGAAATTGCGCACATGTGTACATAAGAACCACCTATAGAGATAACATTCGGTATTTCAGTTTTTGCATTAAAAGTACTATTAATATTTGTGGTAAAAAGAATTTGATCTCCTTTATGAAGAGCATATTGATAGGAGCCAAATTTCAAGTCGTATATTTTATTGGCTCCGGATCCCGAATCTTTTTCTTTTGCCTGATAACTACTAACGGCACTACCCCAACAAAGCAATTTTGAGGTATCATTTGCAGTCTCATAATTTATTGCACAAGTCACATTCGCCCAATGATCTGCATCAACTCTATACACATTTGATATGTCAGTACCATTCTCATCTTTCACATAACTGGACATAGTATATAAAAATGGAGTGGTGGAATTATTTATTCCTAAACGAGTTCCATCATTTTGCCCCCAGCACTTTACTTTTCTTTCAGTCCCTAAAATGACGCAAGAGTGTTTTTTCCCTACATATACTTTATGCACGAATTCAGAAAAATCTAGTTTAATTGGTGTTGAAACTGTAGAGAGTGTCGATGCTGCAGACATAATGTTATTCGTGTTAACTCCCCAACAATATAATTCACCTTTCGAAGTTGTTGCACAAGCTTGGTTGTAGGTTTTACTAAAGCTTGTAATTGTTTCACCAATGGATGGATCAATATTGAATTGACCTGACGTTTTTCCACCAACTGTTGAGTTGTTACTGCATTGAACGTCTTGATTTGTATCTATCCAGCAGTATATATCAGCGAAGTTCTGTCCAGTGTTATACATAATGACATTGGAGTTAGTCTCAGTCGCTCCCCAGTCAACCTCTCTAGTACTCGAGTTGATGAAAGGATAGAGGTTATTCGTCGAATAATAGTTTCGTCCCCAGCAGTAAGAAGACCCAGCAGGATGCTTTGTAATACAGTTGTTAAACCCATGGCTTCTCACTTCATATAAGCCTAGATTATTGGGATGAGTTAGTGGATCACTTGGAGATGAACTAGGGGGGGCATAAGGCGTGGGGTTAACATCTGTTTTTACACTTTGGAATACAGAACTGACCTTTGTTGCTGTTAGGTCGTTATTTACTAGGGCATTTACTAACAGAGTAGTATTTGCGTACTGACTTTTAGAGACAACTTGGTACACGCATACTCTTGTTGAAGGTGTTGCCGAGACAATCCCGGTAATACTGTAGTCTCCATACAAAGTAGTATTATTAGTAGCAAAGCCTGTGGCGAAATTATATGAATTCGCAGATGAGTTCCATGTACCTGGATGAGAATTCCCAATTGTATAACTTGCATCTATAGGTCCGCAACTATCATTACCACCAACTGCTTTATAAGCAACAAACGTGTATAAAGTTCCATTTGTTCCATCCCCAAGATAAGCTCGGTTATCAAAACTGGTAAAAGGATAGGAGTGGATTCCTACATTTCTTACACAATCATATTCTCCATTTTCAAGCTCTGAACAAGTCGTATTGTTGGTAATATCGGAACCTTGTATAGAGCCACCAATAATATCAGCTAACTCTTGAGGGGCAGGGTCACTACAAGAAATAGTTGGGGAGAAGCTTCCGTTTGTTCCGCAAGTGGTAGTACCTCCTCCGGTGGAACCGGATACACAAGTTACATTTACATTGTCTCCCGTGACTCCTTGGATACTTCCGGTTGCTTCATGATTTTGTGAATTAGTAACCTGAGTAGATTGGCATGAGTTAGGGTTACAAGAGGCAGTTTGGTTGAACGTACCATTAGCCTGACAGGTTACAGTACTAATAGAAGCGGTATAACCACTATTACAAATTACATTTACAGACCCATTGTTATAAGCTCCGTTCAAGGCAGAACCGTTGTTTAGCGATTGACTACAATTAACCGCGGAACAGGAGGCCCCGTTGCCAGTGTAGCCACTGTCACAAGCACAAGAAAAACTTCCAGATGTATTTGTGCAGGTAGCGTTTGCATGGCAGTTATCTGTATTTTCAGTACACTCATTAACATCGCTACAAGACGCTGAGCCACTTGTAGTACCATCACTACAAGAGAATGATCCACCACCACTAAATCCTGTTGTGCACGAGACACTTTGTAAAGTGCCATGTGCGATGGTGGTACTAGAGGTTAAACTTGAATTACTAATGGCAGATAAAGAACAACTCGCAAGGCAAGAGACAGTTCCCTCTAGAAAATTACCATCAACCCCGCAATTAACACTACTAACAGAAGGGGTGTAGCCGCTTACACAATTTACACTCACGCCGCCACTTCCGTAAGTGCCGGACAAGGCGGAGCCATTAGTTAACGCTTGGTTACAAGTTGTGGTCTCGCAATCACCTTCGGGTGTTTCTGTTTGCCCTGGAAGACAATAGTTTATTAGGTTAACTGTTTGATCATCAAAAGAATTATAAGCAAGGTCAATATTTTCCGAATTAATATCTATAGAATTGGGGTTGTGATATAAAAATCTTACCTGATCTGCTGTGATACTTGATCCCAAAATAATAAACTGGTCGATTTCTGCATTTAAACTATTTCCTGAGCAACCTACACTAGTAGTATCTTGACCAATGCACAGGTGATTTGATGCAGCTGTGTAAGTAATCCCTCCACTGTTAAATGTTCCTGAAGGAAAATTTGAGATCTCAACTCCATCTAGGTAAATCGATCCACTACGTGCAGCACCATCAAATGTTGCCACTAAGTGGTGTAATTGATTTGTAATTAATCCATTAGAGGTGGCGCTTACTGAAGCTACCGATCCACTATTAATAAAGGTTAAGCAAATTTTATCGGAGCATGCTGCATCTACTGATCCATTATTTATAGTCAGTCTATATCCACCAGTCACCGAGTCTCCGAGTTGAGCAATTGTTTGAGAAGAATTAGGGTCACTGAATTTAACCCATTGGGATATAGCTAAATTATTGTCTGGGCGTAGGGTTGAATTTGATTCCACCATTGCATGGCCGTTCGCCAGGCTTAAAGCGTGATTACCAATGTTGTTTGAGGATACTGAGGGGTAGTTATAAAAGGACGCGTTGTCACTTAGGATAGCGTGGTTGTTATTTCCAGAGGCATCTTGCGATTCACTTTCAAAGGGAAAGTTTACTCTAGCATTTGTTCTTACATATCCTGCAGTGACCGTGTCCAGGGTATAAGTTACTTTTTCAGTAGAACATAGTCCTGTGGAACCAATTTCATTAACTTTTATGTGAAAATCATAAACTCCATCAACACTCAATGCTGGCAAAGTAACAGTGTTTGCTGAATTGCTAAATGTATCAGAGGTGAACAATAAATTAGAACATGAGGCATTATCAAAGACGCTAATAGAGTGGTCTGCATAATTACTAGTGGATACTGATATAGAAGGTGTGACGTTATCACTTATATTGGATGGGCCTTCCAGGTTAAAGGAGAAGGTTTTTGGAGGTGGTGTAGGAGTACTTTCACCGCCACTAGACGGAGTACTTTCACCGCCACTAGACGGAGTACTTTCACCGGCACT